>FQKF010025349.1_pt1 | contig 16663 bp, 14 predicted proteins | sample 1504521 | NCBI WGS metagenome assembly FQKF01 (sample SAMEA4475357, study PRJEB15587) | soil metagenome | biome: Soil; feature: Field | place: India | collected 2015-03-11 | depth 0 m
GGTTTTGAATGGTTTGGTGGTACAGTAAACTGTTCACATTTAATCTCATTAGCTACTGAAGATGATGATTTTGATACTGATTATGGTTATAGCGGAAGAGTTCAATTTGCCCTTGCTGTTCGTGACCCAAAAGTGTGTGATACCGACGGAGCCCGTGGCTTTGAATCAGATAACGATGCTAACTCAAGCTATAATAAACCTTATACCAGTGCTGTGTTTAGCAATTTAACACTGATTGGACCGGGTGTTGATGAATCGGCCACTAAAAAACACGATGTAGGTTTATTATTACGTCGAAACACTCGTTTACAAATTTATAACTTAGCCAGTTGGGGTTACATAAAAGGTGGTGTTGTGATTGATGGTGATGGAACCCAGGCTGCAGCTAACAGCGACTCTTTAATTATTCAAAATTCAATTTTTGCTGGATATCCGGGCAAATACATCGCCACCAAAGGTACAGCCAACCCTTTAACCAATCCTGCTTCATGGTTAATTAATCACAACAACGATACATTACCAGGTTTAGAATCATTAAAAGTTACCTTCCCGGTAAGTGTTTCAAATGCTGCACAAAGTTTTATGCCTGGAAACGGTTCGGTATTACTAACACGTGGAACTTCGTGGGGCAAGCCTGTAGCTTCAATTACAATTAATGCATCAAAAACCAAAATTAAAAAGAATGAAACCCTTCAACTAACAGCAACAGTAAGTCCTAATGATGCTGCTAACAAAGAAGTTACCTGGGAAATTACCAATAATAGTAACCTCGCTTCAATAAATAATGAAGGCGTTATCACCCCCTCGAACCCTGGTATTATAACCATAAAAGCTACAGCAAAAGATGGTTCAGGTGTAAGTGCCACTATAGATATTGAAATTGAAAACGAAGTGGGAATAGCTAATGCAAAAGTTTATTCAGAAATATTCCCAAATCCTGCTGAAAATTTTGTTACCATCACAGCTAAACAAAATATTAAGAATATCAGAATTTTAAATCAAATTGGTCAGCAGGTATTTGTTAATTCAAATATCAATGACCAGACAATTACAATTTATTTAAACAACCTGAAAGCTGGATTATATGTATTATCAGTTGAATATACCGATGGTTCAATTGAAAAAACCAAGTTAATTAAACGTTAGTTTGTAGTAGTAATTATATAATCACAAGCTGCCTAATTTAATTACCAACAAATATAATGGTATACTATTTAGGCAGCTTTTTATTTTAAAAATAACAAATATGATTTTAATTAATTCAGAAAATAAAATAAGTAATTTGCCTCCCGACGATATAGTTTATTTTCAAAGGGAAATTAAAACATTGCTAAATGGAATAGTTGGTTTATCGCAATTACTAAAATCGAGCCAACTTTCAAAAGATGAAGAGATGCAAATTGCTAAAGAGATCACTGAACTGGCCTTTAAAACAGATGAAATGCTTTCCATTTTTGTTGAAAAACTTTTAAGACAAAGATCAAAAAATTTTGATTTTCCACAATTAAACTAAAAAAAATTTAACTTTTTTTTGCATTTTTAAAAAAAGTATTTATAACTTTCGCCACTGAAAAATAATGCTAACTAAATTTGTTAAAAAACTTACTACACACTAACACTACCAACTAAACTAATTATTAACTAAACACTAACTAAAGGGAAGAAGCCGCTCAAAAGGGCGGCTTCTTTATTTTATTTACATAAATAACTTAAGAATATTCAGAATAAAAGTTTGAATTATTTTACTAAAAAATAAAGAATAGATTCTGGCAACAAACCAAAATACAAAGTAAACAAAGCTATAATAGTTAGTGTAATTGATAATGTTAAAGGAATACGCTCAATTGAAATAGGCTGAACCAATGTACCCTCGGATTTACGAAACATACTGGTTGTGATTTTTAAATAATAATATAAACCTATTCCACTATTTACTACCAATAGTATAACCATCCACCACATTTTAGATAGAACACCTGCATAAGCCAGATAAATTTTTGCAATAAACCCAGCAGTTAAAGGAATTCCTGCTAACGATAAAATGGATATGGTAAATACAATGGCTAAAAATGGTTTGTTAAAATACAATCCTTTAAACTGATCAATTTGCTGAGGTTCATCTTCTTTCGATAAGGCCGCAATAACGCCAAATGCTCCGAGCGAAGCTAGCACATACACAATTACATAAAATAAACCAGCCTGATAACCATTGTTTCCTCCTGCTAATAAAGCAATTAATAAATATCCCATGTGTGCTATGGACGAAAAAGCCAGAATGCGTTTCACATTTGACTGCGACAAAGCGAGCAGGTTTCCTACAAACATCGAAAGCACTGATAAAACTAAAAATGTAATATAAAAAGGTGAAGATTGCGAAATACTTGCTTCTTGGAACAAACGAAGTACAAATACAAAAGCACCTATTTTAGCCACCGAAGCAAGAAAAGTAGTGACTGGAGCGGGAGAACCTTGATATACATCAGGACTCCAAATATGGAACGGAGCTAAAGCAAGCTTAAAACCTATTGCACTTACAAACAAAGCCAAACCTGCCAGAACGAATGATGGCATTTGAGACAATTGGCCTATATATAAAGCAAAAGTATATACATCCATAGTACCTGCAGCGGCATACATCAATGCTAAACCAAAAACCAGGGTAGCAGTCGATGCCCCGGCTAATATTAAATATTTAATTCCAGCCTCAACTGATGCAGCATGGTGGCGTCGATATGCAATTAGTGCATATAATGGTATTGACAATAGCTCCAAACCTAGGAAAAATGTCACATAATTTCGTGCCACAATCATTGTCATCGTCCCCAACAAAGCCGATAACAATAACACATAATATTCTTCATGCTTATCGGCTAAGTCGTTGAAATAAAAGAAACTAAATATGGTAATTATAATTGAACTAATTAATACAATGGCTAACGAAATAATACTTAATTTATCCAACACAAACATATCCTGTGCCCAGAAAGGCAGGCACTGACAGTTATTAAATAAGGAGACAAATGCTAAAAGCATACCTGTTCCTGTAATAAGCGAAACTAAAAAATGGTTTCGATAAAACGAAATAACCAATAAAACAATTAGCACAGTAGCTGCAATAAAATAAAAAGGAGCCAGAGCAACAAACATAAGCGTTTAATATTTTAAGTTAATAAATTTTAGTTGAACTTTAGCCTCGTCGGCATTTGGATTATCGATAGGCGTATCGATCGTTTGTTTTGGTTCCAACAAATTTTCGAAAACAGAATTGGTAGTGCTGGTTATTGGTTTAGCATATAATCCAAAAGTTAATAAACAAACCAATAATAAGGCTAACGCTAAATTTTCTCGCCAGTTTAATTCCTTTAATTGGTTCGACGATTGAAAAGGTCCAACAAATACTTTCTGAACAATACGTAATGAATAAGCTGCAGCAATAACAATTCCTATCGATGCCAGCAATGTAACCAGAATGCTTACTTTGAAAGTGCCGGCCAGAATTAAAAACTCGGCCAAAAAGTTAGCTAATCCGGGTAATCCTAACGATGCGATGGCAAAAAACAATCCGAAACCCGATAATACAGGTACTTTTTCCCACAAACCGCTCATTTGGGTGATGTCATAAGTTCCGGTGCGTTGGTATAACAATTCAGCCAGAATAATTAAACCAGCACTACTAAGTGCACTGGCAATCATTTGTAATAAAACACCCTGCCAGGCCATGAGTTGAAAAGAAAAAATTCCTATCAAAATGAAACCGGTATGACTGATTGCACTATAAGCAACAATATTCCGAATATCGTTACTCGAAAAAGCAATAAAACCGGCATATAAAACAGTAATTACTCCAATTGCCAGAGCGGTTGGAGCAAACATTGATGAACTATCAGGAAATAAAGGAATACTAAAACGCATAATACCATATGCCCCTGTTTTAATTAAAACACCAGTTAAGAGAATTAAGACTGGAGATCCTCTAAAAACCGAAGGCATCCATCCATGAAACGGAATTACAGCAAGTTTCACTAAAAAAGCAGCTAAAAATCCAAGCATAAGAATAGTTGCCCATGGTAATGGCAGTGATGTATTTAATAAATCGGATAGTTCAAAGGTATAAATTCCGGTTTGCCTACCATGAATAAAAAACAAAGTTAAGATTGAAACGAGCATGAATAAACCACTTAACTGAGTATAAATTAAAAACTTAAATGAAACTTTCTCAGCATTGTCAGATTGGTATCGGGCAATGATAAAATACATGGGAACCAACATCATTTCCCAGAAAAAGAAAAATAAAAGCAAATCGATTGCAATAAAAATACCTACTACACCTGATGCCAGCATTAAAATATTGAAAAAATAAAAACCCTGATTTTCTAAATGTTTTGAAACTATTGTGCCCACTATGGTTAAAAACAATGTGAGGGCAATTAAAATAAAGCTAAATCCATCGATAGCCAGATGAAAGTTAGCACCTAATACTGGAATCCATGCAATATTAACCTGATCAATCCATTGTAAAGGACGAAATCCACCTGGTTTCAGATCGGGAATATATAATGACAGTAAAAATAATGCAACTATTTGCGATACGATAGCGATCCAATAGGGTAATTTATTATTAAACTTCGACAGCATTGAACTTAGCAATGCTCCAAGCACCAAAATTCCTAAAATGTAAACTAGCACCATGTTATTCGTTATTTTTATTTAATTATCATTACGGCTAACATTATAATTACACCTACCACAATACTTACCAGATACCAATTGATTCTACTATTTATAGTAATAGAAAAAGCTGTTCCACACTTTTTCAAATATAAACCAGCTATATCAAATATTTCGTTAATGGCATCATCTTTAAAATAATTGGCTATAGCCACAAAAGGTCGAACAAAAAGAATATCGTAAATTTTATCGAATTGCCATCCATGAAGTAAAAAATGCTGCAGTTTGTGTTGATTATATGTAATAGGTTGTTTCTTTAAATATAAGACATAAGCAACATACACACCACCAAGTGCTACAAATGCCGAAATAAGTTGAAACCAAATTTCATGTGGTACATTTGTTTTAAGAGTTATGGCAGGCAAAGCAGAACTTAAAAATGCAGAGAAAAATTGGATATGACCAAAATTTTCGGGAATTTCAATAAACCCACCAATGGTTGTTAAAATAGCTAATATGATTAAAGGAACCATTATAAGTTTACCGGGTCTGTAGTGTATATGGGTTTTTTCTTCGCCAAAGAATGTAATAAATACCATACGAAAAGTATATATCGATGTTAAAAATGCTCCAACAATGGCAGCCATCCATAGATAGAAGTTACCTGTATTGGATGCAAAGGAATACCATATAATGGAATCCTTACTATAAAATCCGGCGGTAAAAATGGGTAGAGCTGCCAGCGAAGCCGATCCAATTAAAAATGTCCAGAAAATAACGGGCATTTTTTTGTATAAGCCTCCCATTTTAAACATATTTTGTTCATGATGAAGCGAGAGGATTACTGCACCAGCAGCAAGGAACAAAAGCGCTTTGAAAAATGCATGAATCATAAAATGAAAAATAGCAGCACTCCATGCACCAACTCCAAGAGCCAGGAACATATAGCCAATTTGACTTATGGTAGAATATGCAAGAACTCGTTTAAGATCGAATTGATAAAGAGCGCTGGAGGCAGCTATAAGCAATGTAAGTGCTCCGACTGTAGCTACAACAGTCATAGCCAGTGGCGATAAAATGAAAATGGCATGCATACGAGCAATTAAATAAACTCCAGCCGTAACCATGGTAGCCGCATGTATTAACGCACTAACAGGCGAAGGGCCAGCCATAGCATCGGGTAACCATACCTGTAAAGGTAGCTGCGCTGATTTTCCTACAGCACCACCTAAAAACAACAAAGCAATAGTGGTAGCTAACGTTGATTGAAATCCGATAACATCGTTTGCCTGTTGGGTTATGGAAGGAATATGTACAGTACCAAATACATGAATAATAAATAATAAGCCAATGAGCATAGCTGTATCGCCCACACGAGTAACTATAAAAGCTTTTCGTGCGGCATAATTATTAGCAGGATCTTTGTAAAAAAATCCGATTAACAAATACGAACAAAGTCCTACCCCTTCCCAGCCCAAATAAAGCAATAAAAGATTATCGGCCATAACCAATGTAAGCATGGAACCTACAAATAAATTCATATAGGCAAAGAAACGCGAATATCCTTCTTCATGCGCCATATATTCGGCCGAATAAATATGAATTAAAAGACCTACACCAGTGATAACAAATATAAAAACCAGCGTTAATGGATCAATGAAAAATGAGATAGTTGGGGTAAAATTACCTACCGAAAGCCAATCCCATAAAATGATGGAATAAGTTTGTTGAGAGGAATTTAATTGAAAAAACTCAAAACCAGCTATCAGCGCAACCAGCGCCGATAAAGCTACTGAACCTATGCCAATGGCTGCAACCATTGTTTTCGAAAAATACTTGCTGAACAATGCCAGAAGTACGAATCCCAAAAATGGGAATAACGGTAAAAGCCAGATATACTGCAACATATGGTTTATTTAAAAATTTTATTTCAAAGTATTTAACTGTTGGGTATCGACTGTTTTAAAATGTCGGAACATTAAAATTAATAATGCCAATGCAGTAGCAATTTCGGCAGCTGCTACCGTAAGCACAAAAATAAACATTACCTGTCCATCGGCCTGAGTCCAACGCGAACCTGCGGCAATAAATGCAAATGCACCAGCATTCATCATAATTTCGAGACTAAGCAACATAAAAATAAGGTTCCGCCGCGTTAGCAACCCTATAAGGCCTATAATAAATAATAAGGCTGCTATACTAATTTGAATCTCAAATGGTACCATCTTCTTTTATCATATTTATGTTAAATCTTTTTATATCATTAACTTAAGCAAAATAGCATTATTCCTGTTCATCTTTCAAATATCGGTGTAAATTTCTTTTTAGGGTTCGACCCAGATAAAAAGCTCCCACAATTGCTGCAAGTAATAAAAAGCCAGCTAATTGAACAGGTAACATATAACGCTTAAACATGATAATACCTACTTGTTTAGCGCTAATAGTATTGACTACTCCCGACCAGCTGGTATTATTTAAAAAACTAATTAATAACAGCACCAGAACAATTAATCCCAATAACGAAGGTAAAATCCATGTTTTGGGTCCTGTTTTTCGTTTTTCATCTTCGGGACTAACACTTAAATTTAACATCATTACTGTAAAAACAAATAGCATCATAATAGCCCCTGCATAAATAATAATTTCAAGAATAGCTGCATAAGGTGCTCCAAGCGCATAAATCATCATAGCCACAGCCATGAGCGATGAAATTAAAAACAGTAGCGCATGAACTGCATTTCGTCGGGTAATAGCCATGGCACTTGCAAACACCGCAACACAAGCCGAAATAATAAATATAATGCTCATAATCAAATATTTATATTTTTACACAAAGCCAAAAAACCTAATGTTACAGCCACAGCCCATAACATACTAATCAGAGAGCCTAACAGAATATATTCAGTTAATTTTCGTTCGCGTTCGTTTTTTAAATCACCGAACCGAAAAACCGACTTGGCCGTAATTAATAATCCAATGGCAGCCCATTGGTTATAACAGATAAAAGCAAACATTAATAATCTTTCAAAAATGCCTATATATTTACCTGAATTAGCCAACGATAATGAAATAGAATTTTCAATTTCAAGAGTCCACGACCGCATGATATGCGATATGGTTACCGCAGCAGGAAAAGTAAGTAAATACAAGGCTGTAGCAGCAAGCCATATTTTTGGATTTTCGAGCCATTGAACCGAAATGGCTGGATGTGTAATAACACCCCATATACCCACAATAACTAATAAATGTGCCAATTGGTCAAGAAAAAACCAATCGGTTTTTTGATATTTTTTAGTCAAGTAAAGTTTACCCGCATCGATTAAAAAATGAAATACAGCCAGTATTATAGCATATGGTAAAAACCAAAATTTAGCAACAAATACAAAAGGCAAAATGCCATGAATAGCCGAATGCACATAGAGTTGCCAGCTATTTAACATGTGTTTTCGCTTTGCCTTAACCCATCCATTGGGTTGTAGCAAAAAGTCGGCAATTAAATGAGCTAATATGAGTTTAAGCAGTAAAATCATATTTTTTCACTCAGCTTTTCTTTATACATTTCAATAAAATCGAGAATTTCGCTGTAATATGCTCTTTTAAGTCGCATACTCACTGTATTTTGTTTTATGCCCAGCATTTGACCAAGCTCTTCTTGCGATTTATTGCGGTTATGCAACGACAATAGAACTATGGCAGCACCATTAACTGTCCAATTATCCATAGCAATTAATGCCAATCGCGAATAAAGATTCATGACTTTGTCGAAATCAGGCCATGGACTCTGTATTCCAAGATTTATTTTATTTTTTTCAATCCATTCGTACATCCTTCCTGAATGCATAAAAGCACTTCCATTACATTGCGTAATTTTTGCAACAGAAAAAGTCTTATCGCCAATGCCTATGGCCATTCTCACATCAATTCCCTTAATGGTTTTTATAGCTGCTTTAATTTTTATAGCCATTTCCAGTGCGTCAAACGGATTACTAATTTCGACCTGAAAACTATCGCCTCGATATATCTCCCACACCTGAGGTGATTTCCCCAGAACCTCAAGTTCTTTCTTCAATTTTTTCATCCAGCTTGAAGGATGAACTCGTGAAGAATGAACTACATCGCCTGTAATTACCGAGGTCATTAATTAATTGTTTTTATCTATTTTATCAACAAATATATTGATATTTTAATTTATCTATTAATTATATGATATTTTAACTTATCACTATAAAATGTGATATATTAATTCATTAAGTCGCGAACGTCCGAAGGGGGATCCTCTTTGGGACCTTCACCTTTCTTTTTACCGCCAATTTCAATTCCCGCCTGGGTATAGAAATTATAATCGTGATACTTACCAGGTCCGCTTATGAGTAAATGCTCTTTTTCGTAAACCAGATTTTTGCGTTCATACTCAGCCATTTCAAAATCGGGCGTAAGCTGAATGGCATTGGTGGGGCATGCTTCTTCGCAATAACCACAATAAATACAACGTGCAAAATTAATTCGGAAAAATGCCGGGTAACGACGTCCGGTTTCATCCTCAGTGGCCTGAAGCGAAATACAATCGGTAGGACAGGCCACCGCACATAGGTTACAGGCCACACACCGTTCTTTTCCGTCGGGGTCGCGTGTAAGGATAATACGTGCCCTATAACGCGCTGGTAAGAAAGGAGCTTTTTCAGGATAATCTTTTGTTTCCCGTTTTCGGAAAGCATGAGTAAAAGTTATGGCAATACTACGGACAATACTCCACATAAAAATTCAATTTAATTAACCTTTATACAACAAAATTCCTGCAGTTACCAGAACATTGAGTAACGCAAGGGGTAATATAATTTTCCAGCCCACTCCCATAAACTGGTCGTAACGAGGGCGAGGCAATGAAGCCCTCAGCAAAATAATAAATGCAATAAAAATAAAAGTCTTAAACATAAACCAGAAGAATGGTGGTAGAAAGGCAGGTCCCAACCAACCTCCAAAGAATAAGGTTACAATGGTTGCCGAAATAAGTGTAATACTTATATACTCGCCAACGAAAAACATTCCAAACTTGATTCCTGAATACTCGGTATGGAAGCCGGCTACCAGTTCGCCTTCGGCCTCAGGTAAATCAAATGGAGCACGATGTGATTCAGCCACGGCAGCAATTAAAAACATTACAAATCCGGGAAACTGTGGAATGACAAACCACATGTTTCGTTGCGCTTCAACAATTTCGCGCATACTAAAAGTACCCCCGGCCATCATTACTACTCCAAGTAACGATAGTCCCATAAATACTTCGTACGATATCATTTGGGCCGCTCCTCGCATGCTCCCGATTAATGAATATTTATTATTCGAAGCCCAACCGGCTAAAACAATGCTATAAACTCCAATTGATGAGTTAGCAAGAAAAAAGAGCACAGCTATATTTGAATCGGCCACTAAAAAATTTGGAGCCAAAGGAATAACTGCAAAACTCAGTAGCGTAGTTATCATAACTATGGCAGGAGCAATTACAAATACGGTTTTATCGGCAAATGGGGGAATCCAATCTTCTTTTAAAAAGATTTTAATCATATCGGCCGGTACCTGCAAAAGTCCCCAGGGGCCAGCCCGGTTAGGACCTCGTCTGTCCTGCCACAACGAAAGCAAGCGCCTTTCGATATATATATTTGCTGCAGCTATAGTTACCACTAATAACAATACTCCTGCTATAATAAATCCTATTGCCATATGTACATTAATTTTTCATTTTTGATATTTCGAAAACTTCGTTTATAAACCTCATTCCCAGATTCTTACTCCAGCACTCCGAGCTTTTACCACATTATCAAGGTCGCGTAAAATGCGGTTCGATGCCTGAGTTGAATTCCAACCCGGCATTAAATAAAATGTGGTTACAGCTGCATCGTTAGTCAGTCGGGTTCCTTCCATGGAATAAGCCAGTGGCGAATTTTCATCATCTACCGGTTTGGGTTCATGTACATTTACATGTGCCAGCATCGATGTTCGACCACTAAATCGAGGGGTTTGACGTGGTATTTTCATTCCATTTATTCGATAATTGCTATCGGGTGCTGCCTCTTTAATTTTTGCCAATAAAGTTTCGGAACCGGCTATTTCGTCAATAATATTCTGTAACAATGGTTTATCGACCGAATTATCGAGTGCCAATGCCAACCATTTCCACGAAGGAATGGTTTCGTCTTTTGGTGGCATTACACTAAAATACCGTTGCATCCGCCCTTCAGAGCTAATTAAGGTACCTTCGGCCTCGGCAAAAGTGGTTGATGCTAATACCAGCGTTGACTTTTCAGTTACCCCATTAGCTGAATGATGAATGGCAACTATTTTTTTATTCCCCGTAAAAATATGGTTCGCTTTTTCCGATTCTAAAATTGTATCATTCTCAAGAACAATTACTGTTTCAACATCCGAATAATCAATTTCTTCGAACGACTTATTGGCTAATATTCCTAGGCCTAAACTATTGGCTTGAGGTACTACCATGTAAATACCAGCCTGTTTGCCTTTTTCTTTTAGTATAGCAGCTATATTAGCAGCTTTTTCAATTAAAACCTGACTACCCGGCTGAGTACCACTAATAATAGCAACCGAAGAACATGCCAATAAGCTTTCAACAATATTTTTGGCAGTGGTTTTTATGTTATCATCGAAACTGGTAATCGATTGATTAGTTAAAAGGTTTTCAATAGCTATTGCAAGTTTTTCAATATCTTCGACCGACGAATGATACAAAACAGAGGCAACATCGTCGATTTTAGTCGATTGCAAGCTAGCAATACATAAAGGACCTTTATCATTGCCAATAACTGTTTTTACTGCTGCATCGTGCCATTCAGGAATATTTAATTGACGGGCTTTTGCAAGCGGTTTATTTTTAACAGTCTGTCGGACGGTTAAAGCCAATCGGGGAGCTGTTATCGAAATATCTTCGCCTAGAATCAGTACCCCTTCACATTGCTCAATTTGTTTGAGGCTAAATACATTGTTCCGACCATTATTATAATGATTAATAATACTTTTGATAAGCGAAAATTGTTTTTGATCGATGCCTGCCACAAAATTATCAATACCCACCAGTTTACGAAGCAAATAATTGGCTTCGACACTTGCAGTACCTGACCCAATTCCTATAGTTTTTCCTCTGGTAATAAATTGTTTAAAGGTTTTTAATGCTTGTTCAAACGAAATTTCAGAATTATTGTATTTAGAGCTTCTAATTCGTTTGAACTCGTCGTTAATAAATTCATAACCGAAACGTCCACGGTCACAGATAAAATATCCATTTACCTCATCGTTATACCTGTTTAGCACCCTACGCATCGTGCCATAACGCTCGCTAATTATAATATTGCAACCAACTGAACAGTGAGTACAAACACTGGGGGCATTGGTTAGGTCCCATTTACGTGTATAATGTTTTCGTAATGTTTTATCGGTAAAAACGCCTGTAGGACAAACTTCGATAAGGTTTCCACTGAAATCGCTTTCGAGTTGGCCATCTTCAAACCGACCGAAGTACAATTTGTTATGCGCTCCAAAAACGCCAAAATCTTTTCCTCCGGCATAATCTCTATAAAACCGTACGCAACGGTAACACTGTATGCAACGGTTCATTTCGTGGTGTATGTATGGACCAAGGTATTGATTCTTAAAAGTACGTTTATTGAACTCAAATCGTCGATAAACATGCCCGCTTCGAACTACCATATCCTGTAAATGACATTCACCGCCTTCGTCGCAAATTGGACAATCGTGTGGATGATTAGTCATCAGGCTTTCAATTACCGATGCACGAAAATTTTTCACTTCTTCGTCGTTAACCGAGACAATCATGCCATCGGTAACAGGTTCCATACAACTCATAACTATTCGCCCACGAGTATCGTTATTATCGCGGTAACGTTTTACGGCACATAACCGACACGAACCAACCGAACCCAGCGCCGGATGATAACAAAAATAAGGAATGTCAATCCCTAATTTGATACAGGTTTTTAATAAATTATCGCCTGCTTCGGTCTCATATGGTTTGCCATCGATATAAATTGTAACCATTTTAGTATTTCAATATTAAATTATTGCATCCTATTATTATGCATTATTCATGCTTATATGGACATTTTTTATGTTCGATATGTTGTTGAAAATCGTGGGCAAAGTATTTTAAAGCACTTTGTAAAGGTTCCATTGCCCCGGGAGCCAATGCACAAAATGTATTTCCCGGGCTCAAATATCGGGTATGAAACTTAAGTATTTCTATATCTTTTTCGGTTCCTTTACCGGCTTCGATTTTTTCGAGTACTTTTTCGACCCATGGAAGACCTTCACGACACGGGGTACACCAGCCACACGATTCGTTTGCAAAAAAACGGATTAAATTATGGACAAATGCAACAGGACAAGTTTTATCGTCCATTACAATCATAGTACCTGTTCCCAGTCGACTACCCACTTTTGCAATGGATGCAAAATCCATGGGTGTATCGAGATGTTCTTCAACCAAAAAATCGGTCGATGCACCACCGGGTAAAAGTCCACGAAAAGCATAGCCATTTTGCATACCGCCGGCATAATCGTATAACAGTTCCCTGATAGTAATACCAAGTGGTAACTCCCATAAGCCAGGATTTTTTACACGCCCACTGACACCATATAACTTAGTTCCGCCTTCGCTGCTTCGACTTAACGATTTATACCAGGCCGGTCCGTTTTTAATAATATGCGGAATATTACAATAGGTTTCTACATTATTAACAATAGTTGGTTTGCCAAACAATCCACTAATTTGTGGAAATGGTGGTTTAGCTCGTGGATTGGCACGTTTGCCTTCGAGCGAATTTATTAAAGCAGTTTCTTCACCACAAATGTAACGGCCTACACTGGTATGCAAATGCAATTCAAAAGTAAAGTTGCTTCCAAAAATATTTTTCCCCAAATAACCTGCCTGATAAGCTTCAGCTAAGGCTTGTTCTATTGCTTTATGAGCTTTTTTATATGCCCATCGAACAAAAATAAAACCCTTTGTGGCTCGTAACGCTTTGGCGGCAATTATCATTCCTTCAATAAGCTGATGCGGGTCGCCTTCAAGTAATAACCTATCTTTAAAGGTACCGGGTTCCATTTCGTCGCCATTGGCAATTACATATCGTTGTAATTCTGGATCGTCAATATTTACAAACGACCATTTCATACCTGTATTAAATCCGGCTCCTCCACGACCCAATAAATTAGCTTCTTTTACAGTTTGGGTGATAGATGCCGACTCCATTTCGAGTACCGCTTTTCGAGCAGCCTGATAGCCACCACCCTGCTCGTACTCTTTTAACGTGCACATGCTGCCATCGGGCTTTATATTTTTTGTTAACGGCTTTTCCATTCGTACAAATTAATTATTTCTGCTATTATCAATAATTATTTATATTTTTCAAGTATTTCGTCAATTTTCTCAGGTGTTAATTTATTATAATGGTCTTTGTCAATCATCATGGCTGGAGCATGATCGCAATCGCCTAAACATGGATTGGGTAACAGTGTAAATCGGCCATCGGATGTGGTTTGTCCCCATTTGATTCCCAGTTTTTTTGACAACGTCTGATAAATACTTTCAGAACCAAGCATAAAACACGATATCGAATTACATACCAGTATAACATGACGTCCTACAGGTTTACGAAAAATCATGTTGTAAAAAGTAGCTACTCCATCAACCTCTTCATACGACATTTCGAGGAGTTCGGCAATATCTTTCACATTTTCGTCCGATACCCAACCCCTATGTTCTTGTACAATTTTCAGGGCTTCAATACAAGCAGCACTTTTTACCGGATAATGTGCTATTTCTTTTTCAATTTCTTTTATTTCGTTTTCGGTTAACATACTAAAATCTTTATTTTAAAGTTAACGGTCGAGATCGGCCAACACAAAGTCGACTGCTCCAAGTATGGCCAATAAATCGGCAACAGTATAGCCTTTGCTTATGAAAGGAATCATTTGTATGTGTGCAAAGCTCGGAGTGCGTATACGGCATCGATAGGCCGATGTGTTATTATCGCTTATTAAATAGTATGCATTGCTTCCTTTAGCTGCTTCTATTTGTATCATGGCTTCCGATTGAGGAATAACGGGTCCCCAGCTTACACCAATAAAATGGTTAATAAGTGTTTCAATATCGTACATCGTATGTTCTTTTAAAGGAGGTGTAGCCAATGGATGATTACTTTTGTAGGGGCCATCGGGCATTATCCGAACACACTGTTCTATGATTCGAAGGCTTTGACGCATTTCTTCAACCCGAACACGAGCCCGATCATAACAATCGCCATTTTTTCCAGTAGGAATATCAAACTCAAACTGGTCATAACCACTGTACGGGCGTTTTTTTCGTAAGTCCCATTCAAATCCGGTTGCACGTAATGCTGGTCCTGTAGCTCCCCATTCTATAGCCTCGTCGGTATTAAATACGCCAATACCAATGGTTCGGGCACGAATAATTCGATTTTTCATCACCACTTTGTCCCATTCGTTAAGGCTTTTAGGGAAATGTTTGAGAAAATCGGTAACTAATTCTTTCCAGCCATGTGGTAAATCCTGGGCTACTCCACCTATTCTGAACCAGTTGGCATGCATACGTCCACCAGTAATGGCCGATATAATGTCGAATACCCTTTCGCGGTCGTTGAACGTGTAAAATACAGGCGATATTTGCCCTAAATCCTGAGCAAAAGTACCATACCACACCAGGTGACTGGCTATACGAAAAAGTTCAGTAAGCATTACACGAATAACCTGGGCACGAGCAGGAACCTCAATCCCCGCCATTTTTTCGACTGTCAATAAATAGGCTAAATTATTTATTACACCTGCGGTATAGTCGACACGGTCGGTATAAGGAATGAATTTATGCCAGGTTTGACGTTCACCCATTTTTTCAGCACCCCGGTGATGATATCCTATATCAGGTACCACATCCACAATTTCTTCACCTTCGAGCTGTAAAATTAACCTGAGTAAGCCATGTGTTCCAGGATGATCGGGTCCCAGATTGAGAAATAAAAATTCTGAATCGTCACTATATCGCTGTAACCCCCATTCTTCGGGTTTAAATTCAAGTGCCGCATCTTCGCGGGTGCGATCATCTTCGGTAAAAGTGAAAGGTCCCATTTCGGTGGCTCGCGCCGGATGCTCTTTCCGTAAAGGATGTCCAACCCATGTTTGCGGCATTAAAATTCGACGAAGGTTGGGATGCCCTTCGAACTTTATACCAAACATATCATACACCTCACGCTCGTACCAGTTGGCATTTTGCCAGAGTTGGCTTATACTTGGAGCCGAAGGATATTCGCCCAGAAGGGGCACTTTAATTCGAATGTCTTGATTTCGCCCATATGAGGTAAGATGATATACCAATGTAAAATCGGAAGGTAACGGCAATACATGTCGATTAACCCTTTCGCGTTCATCCACAGCTGTTAAATCGTAAAGCATCCGATAGGGTCGCGAAATGTCATTTTTTAAAAACTTCAACACATCTATTATCTCTTGTTTGTCGACCCAAATGGTTGGTACACCATCTACCGTAGGCTGGCTGATTATTTTCCCTTCACCAAATCGTGATATAAGTTCTTCAATTATCATGTGTAAAGGTTTTCCTGCTTGTTATTTTTAGCTACATATTTTCATCAATAATTCTATCGGGAGGTGTTAGCTTGGTTGCAGCCATCCGACGTGCTTGATTTAAGTCGCGTAACGATGGTTTTTCGGGTTTGTACACCTCCTGAGGCCCTACAACCCAACTCAAAGGCCGCTGTTCTTTCCCTATAGCTTCTTTAAGTAATAGTAAACCGTGTAAAAATGCTTCAGGACGAGGAGGACAACCAGGTATGTATAAATCGACTGGCATAACTTTATCTATTCCCTGCACAACACTATAAATATCGTACATCCCTCCGGAATTGGCACACGAACCCATTGAAATTACCCATTT
>FQKF010143761.1_pt1 | contig 16644 bp, 13 predicted proteins | sample 1504521 | NCBI WGS metagenome assembly FQKF01 (sample SAMEA4475357, study PRJEB15587) | soil metagenome | biome: Soil; feature: Field | place: India | collected 2015-03-11 | depth 0 m
TCTTTGTGAACTTTGTGAAAACCTTTGTGCCCTTTGTGGTAAAAAATAATTTAACCACAAAGTACACGAAGAAAAGCACAAAGAATACAAAGTAGAAAAAAATCTTTGTGAATATCATTGTGCTCTTTGTGGTAAAATAAAAAACTTTGTATTTTTTCAATATAAAATAAAAATACATGACAGAAAACGAAATATCAAATAAGGTTATTGAAATTGCAATAGAAATCCATAAAGCTCTGGGGCCCGGTTTACTGGAGAGCGCCTATAAAGAGTGTATGTATTATAAAATTAAGAAATCTGGATTATACGTCGAAAAAGAAAAACCATTACCATTATTTTATGAAGAGGTTAAATTAGATTGTGGATACAGAATTGATTTATTAGTTGAAAATAAATTAGTTATAGAAATTAAAAGCGTTGATGCTATTAATGACATTCATTTAGCACAAACATTAACTTATTTGAAACTTGGCAATTTCAGGCTTGGATTATTAATAAATTTCAATGTGATTTTATTAAAAAATGGAATTAAAAGAGTAATAAATGGCACTTTGTGAAAACTTTTGTGGTAAAAAATAATTTAACCACAGAGCACACCAAGAAAAGCACGAAGAACACAGATAAAAAATTGTTGATTTATGTTAGACAGCGAAACAAAACGACGTATTGACACTGCCCGCGATATCCTTGTTGGTAAAGTGCCTGACCCAAAGAGCCAGGTCGAGCAGATTACCATTGCCCTGATTTACAAGTTTATGGACGACATGGACAGGGAAGCCATCGAACTTGGTGGAAAGCGCAGCTTTTTTACTGGAGACTACGAATTTTATGCATGGAGTAAACTGCTTGATCCCCGCATGGGCGGTTATGAAGCCCTTAATCTCTATGCAGAGGCCATTACCCGCATGAGTCAGAACCCGGGTATCCCACAGCTTTTTCGCGATATTTTTAAAAACGCTTATCTGCCCTATCGCGACCCCGAAACGCTTAAGCTCTTCTTAAAAACCATCAATGAGTTCACCTACGACCACTCCGAACGACTCGGCGATGCTTTTGAGTATCTGCTTTTGGTACTCGGCAGTCAGGGTGATGCAGGTCAGTTCCGTACCCCGCGCCATATTATAGATTTTATGGTCGAGATAGTTGCCCCGCAGAAACATGAGACCATTTTAGATCCTGCCTGTGGTACTGCTGGATTTTTAATATCGTCGTATAAGTATATTCTTCGCGAAAATACTTCAGAAAAATTCCGTTCCCCGAATGGCAATAACAGGGGAGATTTGCTCAGACCGGAAGAGCGCAAAAATCTGCTGAAAAATTTTAAAGGATACGACATCTCACCCGACATGGTCAGGCTTTCGCTTGTAAATATGTACCTGCATGGCTTTGTGCAACCGCAGATTTACGAATACGACACCCTCACCAGTGAAGATCGCTGGAATGAGTATGCTGATGTAATCCTTGCCAATCCGCCTTTTATGACTCCAAAGGGCGGAATCAAACCGCATAAGCGTTTTAGCGTGCAAAGTAATAGAAGTGAAGTACTCTTTGTCGATTATATTGCCGAACATTTAACTGCCACCGGCAGGGCAGCTGTGATTGTTCCTGAGGGGATCATCTTTCAGAGCGCCAATGCATATAAGCAACTTCGTAAAATGCTTGTAGAAAACCATCTTTATGCGGTAGTTTCCCTTCCTGCTGGAGTTTTTCAGCCCTATTCAGGTGTAAAGACCTCCATTTTACTGATGGATAAGCAACTGGCAAAAAAAGCTGATTCCATCCTGTTTGTAAAAATTGAAAACGATGGTTATGACCTGGGTGCCCAGCGCCGACCAATTGACAGAAACGACCTGCCCGATGCGTTGAAGGTGATTAAGGAATATGTAACTGCTATAAGAAACGGTCACTTCGATACGTTCCTTCGGAACTACTCAGTGACCGCTGATACACGCTCGTTGAGTGGCGCTGAAAGCGTGTATCGAAACGAGCGTGTATTACTGGTTAAAAAAGAAAAACTGGCTGAAAACGGTGAGTATAATCTTACCGGCGACAAATATAGGGTGGTGGAGGTAAGAAGACACCAGAAATGGCCAATGGTAAGATTGGGGGAGGTGTGTGAGATATTAGATCATTTAAGAAAACCTGTTGAAAAAAGTCAAAGAAAATCGGGACAATATCCATATTATGGTGCAACCGGAATTATTGATTATATAGATCAGTATTTATTCGATGAGAAACTTGTTTTGGTAGGTGAAGATGGTGCGAAATGGGGTGCACATGAAACAACTGCTTTTATAGCCATAGGAAAATATTGGGTCAATAACCATGCACATGTAATTAGACCAAATCGAGAGAAAATACTAGATGAAATGTTAGTTTACCTACTAAATCATATTGATTTAACTGGCTATATTACAGGTATAACTGTTCCAAAATTAAATCAGGAAAAATTAAAATCAATCCTCATCCCCCTCCCTCCTCTCGAAGTCCAGAAAGAGATAGTAGCAGAGATTGAGGGTTATCAGAAGCTGATAGATGGTTGTCGTCAGGTTATCGATAGCTGGAAGCCCGATGTTGAGGGCTATCTGGATGAGGAATTAAAACAATACCTTACCGAACATCCCGAAAAAAAAGCCGAACTCGCTGACGGCTGGCCCATGGTGAAATTGGGGGAGGTGTGTGAGATAAATCCTAAAAAATCAGAAGTTAATTCTTTTGATGGAAAAACAGAAGTTTCTTTTTTACCAATGGAAGATATTGGAACAGAGCAGAATATAATACCAATCAAAGAAAAAAAACTTGAGGAAGTTTATAAAGGTTATACCTATTTCAAAGAAAACGACGTTTTAATTGCCAAAGTTACCCCATGTTTTGAGAATGGCAAATCAGGTATTGCAAAAAAATTAAAAAATGGAATTGGCTTTGGTTCAAGTGAACTTCATGTTATCAGAGCTTCAGCAACTATATTACCTGAATATATTTACCCATTTATATCTTCAAGTTATTTTCGTTCACAAGGTAAAAAACAAATGACAGGAACTGGCGGTCTCCAAAGACTACCAGCCACATTTATTCAAAATTATAATATCCCCCTCCCTCCTCTCTTTGTCCAGCATTGGATTGTCGAGCGTATCGAGGCTGAGCGAAAGGTTATCGACGGCTGTCGTGAGCTTATTAAAACATACGAGGAGAAAATCAAACGTGTAATTGACAGGGTGTGGGGAGAGTGAATGATTTAAAAAAAAGTTAAAAAAATAATTTACACTAAATGTTAATTAAATTTTTGTTATATTTGTAATGAAAATATATTTTGCCAAAAAGCATTTAAAAAATATGGCAAACAACATTCGTTTAGCAAAAAGAGAACTTGGTCAAAAACAAGCAATGTTATACATGAGAAGGCTAAATGAATTAAATGCAGCAAATACCCTTGAAGATGTAAGAAATCTTCCAGGTCATTATCATGAATTAACAGGAGATAGAAAAGGGCAATGGGCGTGCAATCTCATAAATCCTTATAGATTGATTTTCAGACCAATAGCAAATCCTATACCTACAGATAAAAATGGTAAATTTATCTGGTGCGAAATTAACGAAATTGAAATTTTAGAAATAATAGATTACCATGGTAAATAAAACGAACAAGAATAATGTAAAATATATATATCAACCATCCATTGCTTTTCATCCGGGCGAAACTCTTGCTGAAAAGTTAGAAGAATTGGGCATGGGACCAAAAGAGTTTGCCATACGTACAGGAAAACCTGAAAAAACCATTACTGCCCTACTCAAAGGGGGAAGTAGCATTACACCTGAAATGGCGGTACAGTTTGAGCATGTATTAAATATTCCTGCTCATTTCTGGTTAAACATGCAACGTAATTACGATGAATACCTGGCACGTGTAAACCGCTTGAAAACGCTGAAGGAAGCAATTGATTGGGCTAAGAAATTTCCCATAGCCGATATGGAGAAAAAAAAATGGATAGCTGCAAAACAAACAAATTTAGATAAAGTACAGGAATTACTTAATTTTTTTGGAATTAGCAATCATCATGCATGGGCAGACTATTATTTAAATCAAAAATTGAAAATAGCTTTTCGTATTTCGCTTGCCCATACAAATGAACCTTATGCAATTTCTGCATGGCTGCGTAAAGGAGAATTACAGGCAGCCCAATTACCAACTAATAAATACAACGAAAAACTATTTAAAGAAAAATTGCACGAAATTAAACACTTAATGGCCGAACATCCTGACAATTTCTTTTCGCAACTACAATCAATATGTTTGGACGCAGGAGTAAAAGTGGTTTATACACCTTGTATTAAAAAAGCTCCCATTAATGGATGTACACGCTGGATAAACGATAATCCATTAATTCAATTAAGTGGCCGCTACAACAGAAATGATATTTTCTGGTTTACTTTTTTCCATGAGGTCGGTCATATTATATTGCATGGGAAAAAAGAAATTTTTCTTGAGAATGTAAATTATACAGATAAAGATAAAAATAAAGAACAGGAGGCAGATAATTTTGCGGTAAAATGGACTTTGACAAAAGAGCAGGAAGATGAAATTCTTAATGAAAAAAGATTAACTGATGAAACCAAAATAATAGCATTTGCCAAAAAGTTTAATACTCATCCTGCAATAATTATCGGACGGTTACAACATGAGAAAAAAATTCCACCATACATAGGAAAAAAATTCATTAAGCCCCTGAATCTTGAATAATGAACAGTATATTCGAAAATCACTTTGTTTTAAAGTCCAGCAGCGCATTGTCGAGTGTATCGAGGCGGAGCGGAAGGTTATCGACGGCTGCTGTGAGCTTATTAAAACCTACGAGGAGAAAATCAAAAGGGTAATTGATAAAGTCTGGGAAGAATAATTATGGAAGAAGCGCAAAGAATATTTGATTATCTTCCGGTCTCTTATAAAAACCCGACCGAAAAAGAGTATGTCGAGTTTTTGTGGGATGCGTTTTTGACCAATTACAATGCCGAAAAGTATCCATTCGCCTTTTTATCCTTTTACATGCTTTTTATGTGTTTTGTCTATTTTGAAATCTGGCAAATAAAGGAATACTGCAACGAAGATTTCCAAAAAGCAATGGTTGGGTTCAGCAAGGATATGGAAAAGGAATTACTGGATGCAAAAACACCATTTGCTTTATGGCAGGTGAATGAAAGCACTGTTTTTCGATTCTTGAAACTCATTGGTCTTGATAATTCTGATATTGGTAGATTTACAAAAATTGTAAAAGATAGAAACGATACCGCTCATTCAAACGGGAATATTTTCTACAAAAACAAAGAAAGTCTCGAAGATAAAATCAATGAAATACTTTCATGTGTTCAAATAATTCAAAAGAAATCAAAGCCTATTATCGAAAAAGCTTTTCAGGCTTTTCTGATAGATAGCCAAAACCCAGATGAAAGAGAATTTCTTGATGATGAAAACCAGATAAAAGAGATTTTTATACGTGGTAATTATCTCTCTCTTGAAGATATTAAATTTGCTCAAAAATACGATATTTCTGGTCTATCAAGTGAGACAGGTTTTGCAAATATACAGAGTCTTGGACAGACACTGAATGATTTATACAAGGAAGAAGAATGAAGACCACCTCTACACGTCATTTCGGCTGGTTCAGTACAACGCCTGTGCTACGGCTTAAAAAATATCGGTGGCCTTTCTATAAGTTTATTTTTTGTATTTAACCAGAGTTGAAACTAATGAAAAAATTGCAATGAGGTTAGCTTTTTCTTAGTCGGTTAGTTGTAAATTCTCATCCTTCCAGCCTATCATCAGTTCTTAGTTTTCTTTACTAATAAAGCTATATTTTCAACATGGTGGGTATGTGGAAACATGTCCACAGGTTGAACCTTTTCAACCATGTATTTTTCTGATAAAATCTGTAAATCGCGTGCTTGAGTGGCAGGGTTGCAACTTACATATACAATTCGTCGAGGTTCGACTTTTAAAATGGTTTTTACTACCGATTCATGCATGCCGTTTCTAGGAGGATCGGTTATTAAAATATCGGGTTTACCATGTTTTTTGATAAATGCGTCATTTAAAATTTCTTTTACATCGCCCGAATAAAAAATGGCATTGTTTATATGGTTTATTCGGGCATTTTCTCTGGCATCGTGAATGGCCTCGTCAATATATTCTATTCCTATTACTTTCGCAGCGTTTCGGGCAACAAATAAGGCTATCGTTCCAGTACCTGTATATAAATCATACACTACCGCTTTTTGATCAATTTCTGCCATTTCACGAACGGCAGCATAAAGTTTATACGCTTGTTTGCTATTGGTCTGAAAAAACGATTTCGGGCCTATACGAAACTGTATGCCTTCCATTTCTTCGTAAATGTATGGCATGCCATCATATACATGAAAATCAAGATCGTTCACCGAATCATTTAACTTGGTGTTGATGGCATAAACCCACGAATGTATTTCTGGAAATTTATGCTTTAAATCATCAAAAATATGTTTTCGAGCTTGTTCGTCATCTCGGCCAAATATGATTATTGCCATCCATTGTTGCCGATTGGTGTTGCGTACTATTAAATTACGGACTAATCCTTCTTTCTTCCGCAAATCGTAAAAAGGTATCTGGTGATCAATTAAATATTGCTTAAGTGCTAATCGCAATTGGTTCGAAGGTTCGGGTTGCAAATGGCATAAGTTTAAATCCAGTACTTTATCAAATAGCCCTTCAATATGAAATCCAACACCCGGCTCCTGTATAAATGCATCGCCTTGTATCAGCTCTTTCGGTAACCATCGGTTGTTTGAAAATGTAAACTCCAGTTTATTGCGGTAATAATACACATCGTCCGATGGTATAATTGGGTTTATGGCATGTATTTCAATGTGTCCTATGCGCTCGAGCGTATCTATTACCTGCTTTTGTTTATATTGCAACTGATAGGAATAGGGCAGATGTTGCCATTTGCAGCCTCCGCAAATACCAAAATGCTCACAAACAGGTTCAGTTCGTAATGGTGAAAGGCGTTTAAACTCCAGTACCCGCCCCAACCAATAGTTGCTTCTTTTTTTTACTACCTGAATATCGACGATATCGCCCGGTATTAGTTTTGGAACAAAAACAACACGATTATCGACACGTGCCAGTGCATTTCCTTCGGCTGCAATATCGATTATTTCAACATCGTAAAGTATAGGTAATGGTTTGCGACCCACGTAAATTAGATGCTTAATACCTATAATGTTCTGGTTTGTAAGGCCCTTCAATGGGTACTCCTATATACTCAGCCTGCTTGGGTGTAAGCTTAGTCAATTTAACACCTAATTGTTCTAGATGCAGACGAGCAACTTCTTCATCGAGCTTTTTGGGTAACCGGTATACACCCACTTTGTAATTGTTTTGCCAGAGTTCAATCTGTGCAAGAGTTTGATTTGAGAACGAGTTACTCATGACAAACGATGGATGACCAGTGGCACAACCCAGGTTTACCAATCGTCCCTCGGCCAGTAGAAATATGGCATGTCCATCAGGAAATACAAATTTATCGACCTGTGGTTTAATATTTACCCGTTTTATTGATTTTTCGTTCATTAAACGATCTACTTGAATTTCATTATCAAAATGTCCAATGTTACATACAATGGCCTGGTCTTTCATCTGGTACATGTGCTCGAGGGTAATGACATCGCAGTTGCCAGTGGCAGTAACAAAAATATTGCCTTCTTTTACGGCCTCCTCCATGGTGGTTACTTCAAAACCTTCCATAACCGCCTGAAGGGCATTAATGGGATCAATTTCGGTAACAATTACCCGTGCACCATACGAGCGCATGGAACGAGCACAACCCTTGCCCACATCACCAAATCCTAAAACAACTACAACCTTGCCCGCAATCATAACATCGGTAGCCCGTTTTATACCATCGGCCAATGACTCATGACATCCATATAAGTTATCGAATTTCGATTTGGTTACCGAATCGTTTACATTTATAGCTGGTATTAATAATTCGCCTTTTTCCATCATTTGATATAAACGGTGCACTCCAGTGGTAGTTTCTTCCGAAACACCTTTTATTTCTTGAATAATCCGATGAAAGCGAGTGTTGTCTTCTTCTATCGATTTTTTAAGTTGGTTTAAAATAATTCGTTCTTCGTTCGAGTTGGTTTCTTTATTTAAAAATTCACGATTTTCTTCTGCTTTATAGCCCCAGTGTAAAAATAAAGTAGCATCACCACCGTCATCGACAATCAGATTGGGCCCTTTTCCATCCGGAAAACGCATAGCCATATCGGTACACCACCAGTATTCTTCGAGTGTTTCGCCTTTCCAGGCAAAAACAGGGATACCCCGTGCAGCTAAGGCTGCAGCTGCGTGGTCCTGCGTCGAGAATATGTTACAACTTGCCCATCGTACCTCTGCACCCAATTCAGCCAATGTTTCAATTAATACAGCCGTTTGAATGGTCATGTGCAACGAACCGGTAATTCGGGCACCTTTTAATGGTTTTTGATTGGCATATTTTTTTCGAATAGCCATTAATCCTGGCATCTCTTTTTCAGCTATCTCAATCTCTTTTCGACCAAATTCGGCTAAGCTGATATCTTTTACCTTGTAAGGAATATTTTCTACTCGGGTTGTAATAGTATTCATATGATAATAGTATTAATTTGTTTTTCTTCTAAAAGTTTGCTTATGCGTTTTTTATCAAGTTCAAGCTGAGCCTTTAATTCGTCAAGTCCTGAAAATTTAACTTCGTCACGGATTCGCGATACAAAGGTAAGAGTTATATCTTTATTATACAAGTCACCTTCAAAGTCAATCACATGCACTTCCATTGTTTTGGTTTTAATTGACTGGTTAATAGTAGGTCTGAATCCGATGTTTAACATACCTTTATATAATCGACCATCAATTTTTACAAATACCGCATATACACCAATTCTTGGAAGCATCTTAAACTCAGGAACTGTAATGTTGGCTGTCGGAAAATTGATGGTTCGTCCCAGTTTATCTCCTTCAACTACTTTTCCTGTTACAAAATAGTTGTATCCTAAAAGTGTGTTAGCTATTTCAATATCTCCTAATTCAAGAAACAACCTTATATTGGTCGAACTAATTGATTCTTCTCCTTCAAATACTGGATTTACTTTTATTACATCGAAACCCAGTCGTTGCGATTCTTCTTTAACTACATCAACTTTTCCTTCTTTATTATGCCCAAAATGATTATCGAAACCCAGAACCAGCGATTTCATGCCCAGTTTTTTGATTAACCCCATTTCAATAAATTCCTTTGCTGGAATTTTAGAAAAATTTAGGTCAAAATCAATGACCACTACTTTCTGGATTCCTTCTTTTTCAAGTAAATGTATTTTCTCTTCAAATGTCGAAAGTAACTTAATTTGTTTTTCAGGATATAAAACCATTCGAGGATGAGGCCATAAAGTAATTACTACCGGTTCGCCTTCAATAAGTTGGGCTTTTGTGCGCAACACACTGAGGATATATTTGTGCCCCCTATGAACCCCATCAAAAATGCCTATGGTTACTACTGGCCGATGAAATAATGATGGATATACTGAATCAAATTTATATATTACCAATGTTGTTATTTTTTAAAAACTTACTAATAAACTTTTTTTACTCAAAAAAGTTGAATCGGATTTTGAATTAAATTTTAAAGTGATTGTGTTAATAATAAAGGTACACTAATACGCTTAATACCTGGCGTTTATATTTGGCATAATAACTATCAATGGTTTTGCATAAGCCATTCTCGTCATAAGTGTATACTTTTTTTGAAAATTCGTTACTATTTTCTTCTCGCCATTGTTCTTCTTTCAATAAACCATTTTCGTCGTATATATATTTATTTATCAAATACTTAGAAGATCCAGGTGTTTCTTTATATACCTCTGCAACCTGATTATTATTGGTATAAATGTAGCTTATTTTATAAAGCATTCTATTCTTCATAAATTTTGTTTCACCCACCAGGTTATTATTTTTATCGTATTCGTATGTAATGCGTTGTGAGATGCTATTATCGGGTTCGATTCGGGTTTCTTCCAGTACTTTACCTGCTGAATTGTATACGTATCGTAACATGTACTTAAGTGAACCAAAACCATCCAGAATTTTCATATTGGCTTGATTATCTGTATTTTCAACAAAAACACGTTTTTCATCAAGTTGTTTCTTGATAAAAAAATTCACTTCAGCTAGTTTTCCATATTTGTTATAATTGTAAACATTTTTAAAACTATCGACACCGTTATAACCAATTTCAAGCAATTTATCGCCTTTTGAATTATAACGTATTTTTACACCATATGCTACAGCGAACTTTCCTTTTTCCGGTACTAAACGCAAAATCTGGGTTTTATTTCCTTTTGCATCGTATTCGAACGAGGCTATACCCATAATACTTCCATCGTCACGAAAATTGATTTGTTTTACTCGCTGACCAAATGTATCAAAACTATCTATTTGGGCTTTAACACCTTTTGTCTCAGGTTTACCATTAACATAGTCATATTCAAAAAGTGTGATTGTCCGTATCTTGAATTTCGAAATTTGATCTTTCGAGAATAGTTCAGTCGTCTGAGCACCAATATTGATTGCCAGACACGACCAGATAAAACTTAATAAACAAAATTTTATACCATTACACATATCCATTTTTTTTCTGTGAAAACGATGCTAAAGTAATAAAAATACAAAACATTTTAAAAAAACGCAAAAATTATACCTGAAACCTTTACAAATATTCGGCTATTATTAGAAAATAGTTTTTAAATTTATACATTCTTTAATTGATTTTATTTATGAATACTTTTAAATCAACTATTGTCGACCGTGATCCATGGCTACTTCCTTATAAAGAACATATTATACGTCGGCATAGTAATGCAGTACAAAAAGAAAAAGTTTTATGCGGTGATAAAAAGTTGCAGGACTTTGCTACCGGTCATTTATATTATGGATTGCATAAAGAGTTCGATGAATGGGTTTTTCGTGAATGGGCACCAAATGCAAAAGAAATTTTTCTGGTTGGTGATTTCTCGGGATGGGTTAAGGACGTAAGATTTAGAATGAAACGATTATCATTTGGTAACTGGGAAATACGTTTACCCTCCGATATGTTGCAACATGGACAAAAATATAAACTTTTAGTATGTTGGGAAGGAGGCGAAGGATACCGCCTGCCCTCATATGCTAACTATGTGGTTCAGGATGAAAAAACGCTTATTTTCGATGCTCAAATATGGTATCCCGATAATCCTTACCAGTGGCAAGTAACTGAGTTTATCCCTTCCTTCAAATATCCCATCATTTATGAGGCTCATATTGGTATGTCGTCGGAAGAAGAGAAAATTTCAACTTTTAACGAGTTCGCTGAAAAAGTTTTGCCCCGTGTGAAAGATTTGGGCTATAATACCATTCAACTGATGGCCATACAGGAACATCCCTATTATGGTTCATTTGGCTATCATGTATCGAACTTTTTTGCTGTTTCGTCACGATTTGGTACGCCCGACGATTTAAAAGCACTAATTGATAAAGCCCACCAGATGGGTATAGCTGTAATTATGGATCTGGTTCATTCGCATTCAGTAAAAAATGAATTAGAAGGACTGGCAGTTTTTGATGGAACACCATATCAGTATTTTCATACCGGCCACCGACGTTTTCATGTAGCATGGGACTCGCTCTGTTTTAATTACGGAAAGCCCGAAGTGCTTCATTTCCTTTTATCGAATTGCTTGTATTGGCTTGCCGAATATCAATTCGATGGCTTCCGTTTCGACGGTGTAACCAGTATGATTTATCTCGACCATGGATTGGGTAAAAACTTTACCAGTTACGATATGTATTTCGATAATAATCAGGATGAAGATGCTATCACATATTTAATGCTAGCCAATAAGCTTATTCATGAGTATAAGCCCAATGCCATAACTATAGCCGAAGAAATGAGTGGTATGCCGGGTTTAGGAGCGCCATTTAATGAAGGTGGTTATGGTTTCGACTACCGACTGGCCATGGGTATACCCGATTACTGGATTAAAATAATCAAAGAACTTCCCGACGAAAAATGGAATGTAGCTGAAATGTACCACGAATTAACCAGTCGTCGGATTGAAGAAAAAACCATTTCTTATACAGAATCGCACGATCAGGCATTGGTGGGCGATAAAACAATTATGTTCCGGCTGGCCGATAAGGAAATGTATTTTAATATGGCTAAAGATAAGCAAAATCTGATTATCGACCGTGCTATTGCCCTTCATAAAATGATTCGGTTGGTTACAATTACTACCGCTGGTTCGGGTTATCTAAACTTTATGGGTAATGAATTTGGACACCCAGAATGGATTGATTTTCCCCGACAGGGAAATAATTGGAGTTATAAATATGCCCGTCGTCAGTGGTCGCTGGCCGATAATCAATTGCTACGTTATCATTATTTGCTTGATTTTGATAGAGCAATGATTCAGTTTGTTACCGAATCCCAACTTTTTGATGAACCTTATCCTATTTTATATTTAGCCGATGAAGCAAATCAAATATTAGCATATAGCCGAAAAAATTTCCTGTTTCTTTTTAACTTTAATCCAACTACTTCATTTACCGAATACTCCATTCCTGTAACACCCGGAAAATATCAGGTCATATTATCGACCGATGAAGAACAATTTGGCGGCTTTAACCGAACCGATAAGGAATATATTTATTATACCACAGCAGGAAATACTATTACCACATTAAAAACCAATTATTTAACCATTTATTTACCTAATCGAACAGGTATGGTATTAAAAAAATTACCCATTAAAAAAGTACGAGATTAGTGGTTTGAAAATAATCGAAATTAGAATTATGTATGTGTTTACAAATCAAAGATGTTTACCTATTAATTAAAAATAATTGATAAATAATACAATAAGGCTATTGATAAATAACAATTTTATTATCTTTGCGCTTTAATTAATAAAAACCAATACAACAATGATTCATTATAAAGAATTAGGACTGGTCAATTCGAGAGAATTATTCCAGAAAGCAGTTAAAGGCGGATATGCAATTCCTGCATTTAATTTTAATAATCTCGAACAATTACAAGCTATAATTAGTGCATGTGTCGAAACTAAGTCACCTGTAATTCTTCAAGTTTCATCAGGAGCACGCAAGTATGCGAATCAAACTCTTTTACGTTACCTGGCTCAAGGTGCGGTTGAGTATGCAAAGGAATTAGGCTATGCAATTCCTATTGTACTTCACCTCGATCATGGCGATTCACTCGAGCTTTGCAAAAGCTGTATCGAAATGGGCTTTTCGTCAGTGATGATTGATGGTTCTCATCATCCTTATGAAAAGAATGTAGAGCTTACCCGTTCTGTAGTTGAATACGCTCATAAATACGATGTAACCGTCGAAGGAGAACTTGGGGTATTAGCTGGTATCGAAGACGATGTAGTTGCTGAACACTCGCACTATACCCAACCTGATCAGGTTGAAGACTTTGTGAAAAAAACAGGTGTTGATTCTTTAGCTATTTCAATAGGAACATCTCATGGTGCTGCTAAATTCAAACCTGAACAATGTACACGCACACCCGATGGCGTATTGGTTCCTCCACCACTGCGTTTCGACATTCTGGAAGAAATTGAACGTCGTATTCCTGGATTCCCTATCGTATTGCATGGCGCTTCATCGGTACCTGTTGAATTAGTACGTATTATTAATGCCAATGGTGGAAAATTAAAAGATGCCGTAGGTATTCCCGAAGATCAGCTTCGTAAGGCTGCTAAATCGGCAGTTTGTAAAGTGAATATCGATTCCGACGGCCGCCTGGCTATGACAGCTGCTATTCGTAAAGTTCTTACCGAAAATCCAGCTGAGTTCGACCCAAGAAAATATCTTGGACCTGCTCGTGAAGCTCTTAAAGAACTTTACAAGCACAAAATTATTAACGTATTAGGAAGTGCCGATAAGGCTTAAAAGAGATCTCAATTATCCAATATAAGGGGTACTTAATTTTAAGTGCCCTTTTTTTGTTTTTAAGTTGTCAATGTTTCTTATTTTTTTTGATTGATAGGGAGAAACAATTTACGATAAGTATTTTGTTATGTTTTGTTTAAATTTGTTCAGATGGAAGGTATAATGTAAATGTTGTACCCTGCGAAGGTTTACTACTTACTATTATTTTACCATGGTTTAGCTCTAAAAACTCTTTGCAAATTAACAAACCCAATCCAGTACCTTTTTCACCTTCAGTACCTCGGGTCGATTGAACGGTAGGCAAAAATTTGAATGATTTACCAGTTTTACTTAAATTCATGCCTACACCATGATCAGTAATTTCAATTACAGTGAATTTTTTTCTTTTTTTGCTCTTAATTTCAATTTTTCCCGACCGATACGAAAATTTGATGGCATTCGACAATATGTTTCGTATTACAGTTCGGATCATGTTTTCGTCGGCATAAACAGTAGTATTGGGCCGAAGATTCGTTTCTATAACTAATTCCTTTTTTACAATGTTCGATTCAAAGAAGTTGATTAGCTCATATATCAAATCATTTAACATGAAAAGGGTTGGTTGTGCATCGATACGGCCAGTACTTACTCTCGACCATTCGAGCAAGTTATCGAGAAGTTGTGACCCTTGTGATGAGGCTTGATATAAATGGTGAATAAATTCTTTCCGTTTTTCATCGGAATATTTATCATAATTTTCTAATAGCAGATTAGAGAAGCCGATTAATGAATTAAAAGGATTTTTTAAGTCATGGGCAATTAACGAAACAAATCGCATCATATGCTGTTTCGATTGTTCAAAAAATTCTTTTGAATCATCTTTACTTTTGTCGAATCCTACACCTAATATACCTATTTTATCATATGCATACGGATACCTAGAAAAAATAACTGAGGTATTTAATGGTGAACCATTTTTTCGAAGTATGGTTAAATCAAGCGTAAATCTGTTTTGATTTTCTTTTCGGTTATAAATGTATAACTGTTTTAGTTGTCGGAAACTTTCGGGTTCAAGAATTTCTTTTACACTTAAATTATAAACTTCTTCATTTTCCAGTAATAAAGTTTGACAAAAGTGTTTGTTCGTAAATAAAAATTTTCCTGTTAAATCGGTAACAAAAACCATAATAGGCAGCGAATTGATTATGGTTAATTCCTGCCCACGAAGCAAGTTTAGTTCGGCCTTCAATAATTGTATTTGTTTTTTTAACTCATCAATCTCGGCCCGCTGATCGCTCACATATGGTTCTCTTAAAATGTCTATCAAAACCTAAACGTTATTTAAAATTACAGCCAAAGTTTATTAATTTTTAGTCAAAATGCAAAAAAATTTGACGAGTATTTTTAATTGTATTGGTTTTTCTTTCAGGTTGAAAGTATTTTTGTTAAAATAAATGTAATTCTGATAATAAATATTTATATAACAAATTAAATAAATTCTTTCATAAATGCGTTATATCAAAAATGATAATCTTTAAATGTGGGTGTAAATTCATCAGGTTCAAAAGTTGGATTTACTATTACATCTTTATACCCATAAATGGCGTATATGCCTTTTTCATCATAAATTTCGATCTGCATGGGCAAATAAGTGTCTTTATCGAGTGTAAGTGTTAACGAGCTGGCATACATGTTAGGTATTTGAATGATTTGCCCCGGTTTTACATCGGTATAGTTTTTAATGGAGGGGTTTAATTCCAGAATCTTATAATCATTAATTAAATTTTTCCTGGCAATTTCGGGCAGCGTTTCTCCTTTTTTTACTGTGTATGGGATAATTTTATAATTATTTACCGTTATTTTGATTTTATATCCACTTTTGCCATATAATGCCACCTGACCTAAATATAACATTGTTATATCGTTATTTCGGTTATTAATTATTTGTTCTATCACATTTGCAAAATAATGATAACCGGCTTCAAAAATAGTGTGGTGATGGTTGTCACGAACCCGACTGCCCAAAGGATCGAGGCTAATTTTTATCCACGGAAAACCTACAGTGGCCACTAAAAGCTTATTGTTATTCCATCCTTCTACATATAGCGCATCAAGCTTTATGCCTATAAAAGATTGAGAAACATAAATTTTAACTGGTGATACATTGATTTTAAAATGCGAATCTTTTAAAACCATCTTGCCATCAATTCTTTCGTTCATGATGGCATGGTATTTTAATGTCTTTATTTGTTTGACATTTTGTATCATTTTATTTAATAAATCGATAGGTTCGGGTTGAGCATTAATATGGCTCGATGCAGAAAAAATAATGAATATGAATAGATGTCTTAATTTTTTGATTTTCAACATAAAACATTAATTTTCAAAAATTGGATAAACTATTATTATGATAAATTTTAATTATAAATTATGCTTTTTGATTAGAATCGGTTTTCACCTGTATTAATTTTTCGCTGCAAAAATATAAGAAATTATATTGTGTCAAATTTTATGCCTTGTTTATCAATGCAAAATTCATTTTTTTTAACTATTCAATTCTATTTCTGCGATTTATATTTCTGCGATAAATTGCTATACTTCTAAGTGTTTCTAAGTGTACTCGTATGTTTGCATTGAAAAAAATTTAA
>FQKF010009402.1_pt1 | contig 16620 bp, 12 predicted proteins | sample 1504521 | NCBI WGS metagenome assembly FQKF01 (sample SAMEA4475357, study PRJEB15587) | soil metagenome | biome: Soil; feature: Field | place: India | collected 2015-03-11 | depth 0 m
CGTTGCGCAACGCCTGCGCCGCGCGGGCCAGCGCCAGAATCACCCGCGCGTATGCCACATCACGCTTGCGCGGCGTCACATTGGCCGGCAGGCCCAACACCGTGCGCAACGTAGCCAAACCGGGCAAAGCGGGGTCGCACGGCTGCAAATCGCGATAGATCACATAATCGCCGGTGAGATCGGCAATCGTTGCCCACCCATTCATAACCACCCCTGCGCATGCATCAGTTCGGCATTCAGAATCGACGCGCCGGCCGCACCCCGGATCGTATTGTGGCTGAGAGCAATCAGCTTGATATCAAACAGCGAACAGGGGCGGATGCGGCCAACGACTGTGGCCATGCCCCGGCCAGCGTCGCGATCGCGGCGCGGTTGCGGACGATCGGGTTCATCACGCACAATGATCGGCTGTTCAGGCGCGGTGGGCAAGCGCAGCTCTTGGGGCAAGCCGCGGAATTGGCGCAAGACGGCTGTCACTTCATCAGGCGTCGCCTTTTGTTCGAGTTCGATCGACAGGCAGACCAGATGGCCTTCGAGCACCGGCACCCGATTGCAGTGCGCGGAAGTGGCAAAACTCGCCGGTACGATCGCCTCATCGCGCAACTGGCCAAGCATCTTTTGCGGTTCAATTTCGAGCTTTGGCTCCTCGCCGCCGATAAACGGGATGACATTATCGACAATATCGTAGCTAGGCACCCCCGGATAGCCCGCGCCTGAGAGGGCCTGCATGCTGACCAGCAGCATGCGGCGCACGCCGAAGGTATCGAGCAATGGACGCAGCACCATCGTCGCCGGGGTTGAGGTGCAGTTGGGGTTGGTCACAATCACGCCCGACCAGCCGCGCCGGCGCCGTTGCACCGGGATCAGGTGCAGATGGTCGGGGTTGACTTCGGGGATCACCAGCGGCACATCGGGTTCCATCCGGTGGTTAGAAGCGTTGGAACAGACAATATGGCCGGCGGCGGCCAACCGCTGTTCAATCAGCCCGGCGACATTGCTGGGCAGGGCCGAGAAGACCAATTGCGCCGGCAGATCGGCATCGGCATCGAGCACCGTCAGATCGGCCACCGCTGCCGGCATCGGCGTATCGAGCACCCACCGGCAAACCTCGCGATACTTCTTGCCAGCGCTGCGCTCGCTACCGGTCAGCGCCACCACCTCAAAAAGCGGATGCCCTTCGAGCAATTGAATAAAGCGCTGGCCCACTGCGCCGGTGGCGCCCAGCACTGCAACCGGGATCGTAGCCATCCGAGACCTCCTGTCACTAGAACTCAATTGCCTTCATTATACTCAAAGACGAACGGTTGCATAAACAACTACATAATGGTTATTATTCGCCCACATTTGTTGTGAAAAAAGCCGGTAAAAGAGTAGCATTTCGACCCACGATGATGTATAATCTCTATGAGATCTGAAACATTATTCAGCTCCACCTCACTATTTGCGCTCCTCCCACGACGCAGGAGTCGTCCTATCTTCCCTAAGCAACGGTGATCACTGTTGATCACGCAGGAAGGAGCAGCGTCATGAACGACCCGCACGTCCAGCGATTATTAGAGCACGTGCTCGACACCCCAACCAAGCTGCATGTGCTCCTCATGTTTCATGAAAACCCTCGCTGCGAGCTATCAGCAGCCGCGATCGCCGAACGGCTCTTCCGCGATATCTGGAGCGTGCAACAGGCGCTCGACGAACTGGCCGCATCCGGGTTCTTATCGGTAACCAACACGATGGGCGGCCAGCCAATCTACCGCTATACACCGCCGTCCGAATGGCACGAAGCGATCCGGCGCTTGGTGCGCAGCTACAACGATCCGCTTGAACGCGACCTGATCCAGCGCACCATTCGCGATCTCGCCGCCTTAGCCTCGTTCCGGCGCAGCGAATTGGAACGGTTCGAGTTTGCCTGACGTTCCCGTGCGGCGACAAGGCCGTTCCGGCGCGGGGGTACCCCCGCGCCGTTGCTATGCTAACACAGATCTAACATAGCCTGTCTTGACGCTGGCGACAACGCTCTCTACAATCGAAAACAGACCCATGTGGCGGTAGGCTCTGCGGCGCGAGGCAGGTGTATGAAGGACTATTATCAGGTGCTTGGCGTAAACCGTTCGGCCAGCGATGAAGAGATTAAGCAGGCGTACCGGCGGCTGGCACGCAAGTACCATCCCGATGTGAATCGGGGCGATCCGCAGGCCGAAGTCCGGTTTAAAGAGATTAACGAAGCCTATCAGGTGCTGTCCGATAAAGAGCAGCGCGCCAAGTACGATCGGTTCGGCAGCGATTTTCGCCGCTATGAGCAAGCCGGCTACAGCGGGTTTGATTACGGTAACGCTACCGATGTGGCCGATCTGTTTGAAACCCTCTTCGGCTCCCGGCGTTCTCCCGGCGGCGGGTTCAACGTCAGACTCGACGGCCAAGATGTCGAACAGAACGTCGAGCTGACGCTCGAAGAGGCCTACCTCGGCACCCAACGCTCGTTGCAGTTTTCTAACCCTAACGGCACCCCGCGTACTATAACCGTCAAAATCCCTCCCGGGATCGATACCGGCAAGCGGGTGCGCGTTCCCGGCGAAGGCGCCCCCGGCCTGAACGGCGGTCGCCGCGGCGACCTGTATCTCGTGGTCACGGTTAAGCCGCATCCCCGCTTTGAGCGCAAAGGCAACGATCTGTACACCACCGCGCCGGTAAGTATGTACACGTTACTGCTGGGCGGGCAAATCCAAATCCCATTGCTCTCGGGCAAAACGCTGAAGTTAGCCATTCCCCCTCAAACGCAGAATGGCCGGGTGTTTCGCATCGCCGAACAGGGTATGCCGCTGATGGGCAGCCCGCGGTATGGCGACTTATACGTCACCGTGAGCGCCGTTTTGCCAACCAATCTTTCCCCCCAAGCCCGCCAGTTGATCGAAGAGTTGCAGCGACTCACCGGAAACCCGGCAGATCAGAAATGACCCGGCTTGCCGGCCTATTTGGTACTTTCGCACAAAACCGCTTGACATGATTGCCTAAAGTGCGGTATAGTATTTGGAAATAATCCGCGATAACAGTGCTGTTTAGCCGTACCGGGCGGTACAGTGGTCACACTCAACGATCGAGTGTGGCGTTTTCCTGTATCTTTCATCTATATTATTAGTGAATCAAAAGGGATTGGCTTAGTTGCCGCAAGGCGATCACCCTGATCGCACGGCGGCATCATCATCTCTACCATAAATTGTAAACGCGAGAGCGCGCTCGCCCTTCTCTCTCATTGCCGAGGAGCAGCGAGCGCGCTTTTGTCTGTTTTGTACTTGGCATCCGTCTACTTAGTGAAGAGCAAGGAACGAGCGATGTACCTTCCTGCGCGAGACCCAGCCCGACTTTACGATCCACGCTTTGAGCATGATGCCTGCGGCATCGGTTTCGTGGCCCGCGTGAATGGTCGGGAGAGTCAAGATATTCTTGAGCTGGCCCTCACTGCGTTGAGCCGCCTAGAACATCGCGGCGCAGTGGCTGATGATGCGCGCACCGGTGATGGTGCTGGCGTACTGACCCAACTGCCACGCCGGCTCTTACGCCGTGAGCTGGCCGCTGCCGGCATCACCATCGCTGAGACCGATCTCGCGCTTGGCATGCTCTTCTTGCCCGCTGATCCCGCCCAGTGCGCCGCCGCATGCGCGCTGATCGAGCAGGCGCTGGCCGAACACCAGTTGCCGTTGCTGCGCTGGCGCGAGGTGCCGGTCGATCCCGATGTGCTCGGCGAGCGCGCGCGCAAGGCAATGCCGACGATCCGGCAGGTGATTGTTGGCCGCCCGCAAGGGCTAGATGATCGCACCTTCGAGCGCACGATCTTTCTCGCCCGCAAGGCGATGGAGAAGTATTTCCGCCGCGCCGGCCTGCCGGCCTATATCCCCTCCTTCTCGTCGCGCACGGTCGTCTACAAGGGGTTGTTACTCGGCTCCCATCTAGCCGATTTCTACCTCGACCTGCGCGATCCCGATTTCACCACTGCGCTGGCCGTCTATCACCAGCGTTACAGCACCAACACCTTCCCGACGTGGGATCGCGCCCAGCCCTTCCGCATGCTCTCGCACAATGGCGAGATCAATACCTTGCAAGGCAATGTGAACTGGATGCGTGCCCGCGAGCAAGCGATTACGTTGCCCGACGATTTCTTGCCCAGTGGCGCGCCGCCAATGAGCGAACTGCTGCCGGTGATTGACGAGAGCGGTTCTGACTCGGCAATGCTCGACAATACGCTGGAGCTGCTGGTGATGGCCGGGCGCGATATTCGCCATGCGACGGCGATGCTGGTGCCGGAAGCATGGGAAAAGGTGCAGGATATTGATCCCACCCTGCGCGCCTTCTACCAGTACCATTCGTGTCTGATCGAGCCGTGGGACGGCCCAGCGGCGCTGGCTTTCTCGGATGGCGTGATCGTCGGTACGTCACTCGATCGCAACGGCTTGCGCCCGGCGCGCTACATTGTAACCGATGACGGCTTGGTCGTATCGGGTTCGGAAGTCGGCGCGGTGCCGATCGCCGAAACGCGGATTGTCTGTAAAGGCAAGCTCGGCCCCGGCCAGATGCTGGCCGTCGATACCGCCGCCGGGAAGATCTATACCGATAGCGAGGTCAAATCGCTGCTGGCTGCGCGCCAACCCTACGCCGAATGGCTGAACGAGCATTTGTGTTATCTCCCCGCCGAATTGCCCCCTGTCGTCACTGATGAACCGGAAGACCTGCAACCGTTGCAGATGGCGTTTGGCTATACCTCCGAAGAGCTGAACGTGATCCTCAAGCCGATGGGAATGACCGGCCACGAACCGGTTGGCTCAATGGGTGATGACACGCCGATCCCACCTCTTTCGCAATGGGAACTTGGTCGCCCATTGTTCCACTTCTTCAAGCAGCGCTTCGCCGAAGTGACCAATCCGCCAATTGATCCGCTGCGCGAAGAGCTGGTAATGTCGCTCAGCGTCGGTATTGGCCGCCGCCGCTCGATCTTGCTCGAGACGCCAGAGCATGCCCACCTGCTGCAACTGACGTCGCCAATTCTGACCGATGCCCAGTTGCAGGCGATTCGGGGCCAAACCGATCCGCTGCTGCGTTCAAAGACGATCAGCCTGCTCTTCCCGGCCCGCCAGATTACGACCGAGAGTCTGCTCAAGGCGCTCGACCGGATCGGTGACGAGGCGGCCCAAGCGGTACGTGAGGGGGCGGCGATCGTGATCTTGAGCGATCGCGGGGTTGATGCCGATCACGCTGCATTGCCCATCTTGCTCGCTACCGGCGCCGTTCACCATCACCTGATCCGCACCGGCCTGCGCTCGCGGGTGAGCTTGCTGGTCGAGACGGGTGAAGCGCGGGAAGTGCATCATATTGCCGCCTTGATCGGCTATGGGGCCGAGGCGATTAACCCCTATCTGGCGCTGGCCAGCGTGCGCCGGATCGCGGTCGAGCGCGAGGCGGTGCGCCAGCGCGCCGAGCATAGCCTCGACCACGAGCAGAGCGATGCGCGCGCCCGTACGCTGGCGCTGGAAGCCGAAGCGCACTTTATCCACGCACTCGCAAAGGGCTTGTTGAAGATTATGTCAAAAATGGGCATCTCGACCCTCGACAGCTACTGCGGCGCACAGATCTTCGAGTCGGTCGGATTGGCCCACGAGGTGATCGAGCGCTGCTTTACCGGTACGCCGTCATGGGTCGGCGGTATTTCGTTCAATCGCATTGCCCGCGATCTAGCCGCCCGCCATGCCCGCGCCTTCCAAACCGGAAGGGTGACGTTGCCGCACCCCGGCTTTTACAAGTTTAAGAAGGACGGCGAATACCACGCCTTCAGTCCGGCGGTTGTGCATGCCCTCCACAAAGCGGTGCGCAATCCGCACGCGCTGAATGGCGACAGCACCGGCCCGGAGCTGAGCAGCGAGGGTTATGCCACCTACCGCGCTTATGCCGAACTGGTTAACAACCGGCCACCGGTCGAGCCGCGTGATCTGCTGGAGTTTGTGCCGGCTGGCCCGCCAGTGCCGATTGATGAGGTAGAGCCAATCGAGTCGATCGTGAAGCGGTTTTCGACTGCGGCGATGAGCCACGGCTCGACCAGCTCGGAAGCGCACGAGACGCTCTCGATCGCGATGAACCGGCTGGGTGGCATGGCCAACAGCGGCGAGGGGGGTGAAGCGCCGGAGCGCTACCACGACGAGCGCAACTCGCGGATCAAGCAAGTGGCGTCGGGCCGGTTTGGCGTCACGCCGGCCTATCTCGCTAGCGCCAGCGAGTTGCAGATCAAGATGGCGCAAGGGGCCAAGCCCGGCGAGGGTGGCCAGTTACCCGGCCATAAGGTCAACGAAGAGATCGCGCGCATCCGCCATACCGTGCCCGGCGTCGCGCTGATTAGCCCGCCGCCGCACCACGACATCTACAGCATCGAGGATTTAGCCCAGTTGATCTATGATCTCAAGCAGGTGAATCCGAATGCGCGCGTTTCGGTCAAATTGGTGGCAACTGCCGGCGTCGGTACGGTAGCCGCCGGCGTGGCCAAAGGCTATGCCGATACCATCTTGATCAGCGGCCATTCTGGCGGCACCGGCGCTTCGCCGCTGAGCAGCATTAAAAACGCCGGCATCCCATGGGAGCTTGGCTTGGCGGAAACGCAGCAGACGCTGATCCTCAACGGGTTGCGCGAGCGGGTGCGGCTGCGCACCGACGGCGGTCTCAAGACGGGGCGCGATGTGGTGATAGCGGCCTTGCTCGGCGCGGACGAGTTTTCGTTCGGCACCGCCGCGCTGGTGGCCGAGGGTTGTATTATGGCCCGCGCCTGCCACAACAACACCTGTCCGGTCGGAATTGCCACCCAGCGCGGCGATCTGCGGGCCAAGTTCCCCGGCAAGCCGGAGATGGTGATGGCGTTCTTCCGCTACTTGGCCCAAGAGGTGCGCGAAATTCTCGCCAGCCTCGGCCTGCGCTCGATTGATGAAGCGGTCGGGCGCACCGATTTACTACGCCAGCGCCACACCGGAGTTGAGACTGCCGATCTGCTCGATATGATGCCGGTATTGGGTGCGGCCAGCTTGATCGGGTGCGGCCCGATCCGCCACGGCGGCAAGCCAAACGCGCTGCCGCCGGAAGAGAGCCTCAACGACCGGATGATGCGCGATGCGGCTAGCGCGCTCGAAGCCAGCGGCCCGGTACGCTTGCAGTACCAGATCAACAACTGCGACCGTTCGGTCGGCGCGCGCTTAGCCGGCGCAATCGGGCATCTGTACGGCAGCAAAGGCTTGCCGCCCAATACGATTACGATCACGTTCTATGGCCACGCCGGCCAAAGCTTCGGCGTCTTCAATGCGCCGGGGGTAACGTTGCGCCTGATCGGCGACGCGAACGATTATGTTGGCAAGGGGATGGCCGGCGGGTTGATCAGCATCGCCCCGCCGCCAGACGCGCAATACGTCTGGCACGAGAATGTGATCGCCGGCAATACGTTGCTGTACGGCGCCACCGGCGGCGAACTGTACGCGGCGGGACGGGTCGGCGAACGCTTTGCGGTGCGTAATTCCGGCGCGACGGCAGTGGTGGAAGGAATTGGTGATCACGGCTGCGAATACATGACTGGCGGCACGGTGGTGGTGCTTGGCCCGACCGGGCGCAACTTCGGCGCCGGTATGACCGGCGGCGTGGTCTATGTGCTCGACGAACACGGCACGTTTGCCCAACGCTATAACCCGCAGTTGGTTGAACTGCGCCCGCTCAGCGATCGCGATGAGATGCGGTTGCGCGATCTCATTCGCCGTCACGTCGAGCTGACCAAGAGCCCGCGTGGTAGCGAGATTCTGGCCCGCTGGGATCGTTATCGCAACTTGTTCCTCACCGTGCGGCCCCGCGACGCGGTGGCCCAACTCGAAGCCGCTGCCGAAGGCACCGAAGAGCCGGCTAAAGCGCACGCTGCGTAACCGGTATACAGCACTGGCAGACGGGACAGCAACTCTGTCCCGTCTGTCAGCTTTTTATCAGTTTGCAGACTAGCCGGGTCGTGGTAAGATAGGCGCTGCGTTATGACAGCATCGGGTAACGATCACCTTGCCCGATACAATAGCAACGGCATCATCATTTATTAGCAACGGAGAAGAGCCAAGTATGCTCTGGGTCAGCCTGATAGCACTGATGGTTCTGATTGCAGCTTCACCGGGGATTATGCTCTACGTTGAATATCGGCAGGCAAGGGCCAGCCAGTTTGAACAAGCCGGAGACACACCCTCGTATCAGCACGATGCTTCTTAAGCTGATGCAGCAAGCGACGACCACTTCACGTTCGGCACGGTTGGGCAGGCACACAGGCTTGCACATGATAGAACACCCACCGGCACAAGAGAGGCAACCTCTAACCACACGCCAGCGGTTGCGCCACCGACGACGCTGGACGATGGTTGGTTTATTGTTGGTGGATCAAGCGCTGATCTTCGCCGGTTTTGCGCTGGCCTACATCTTGCGCTATCAAGTGAGCTGGCCGCCGCCATTTGACCGGATCATCGCTGAAGTAGCGATTGAAAATCAGGTGCCATTCAGCGCGTTCTTACCCATTGTCTTCATGCTGCAACTGCTGCTGGGGTTGCGCTTCATCATGCGCGGCTTCTACCGCTCAAGCCGGCGAATGACGTTGCTCGATGAAGCTGAGGCTATCGCTGGCAGCGTGATCACGATGATCGCGCTGGTCATGGTGGTGGTCTTTCTCTACCGGCCATTCTTTTATTCACGGCTCATCTTCGCATTTGCGGTCATTACCATTATTGAGTTGCTCTTGAGTTGGCGGCTCTTACTGATCGGAATCCGGCACTGGTTTTGGTCACGCGGTTTAGGCCGCGAACGAGTGTTGGTAGTAGGTGGCACCGGGTTGGGCCAATTGGTGATGCACGCGCTGACCGCATCACCGGGGGTCGGTTATACCCTCGCCGGCTATCTGAGCGAGCAACCGATCATTGCAGCCAATCGCGCGCGCGTGTTTCAACATCTTGGCGATCTCGACGATCTCGAGCAGGCCATCGAACAACAGCAGATCCAGCAGGTCATCATTGCCTTGCCGTTTTGGAACTACGATCGCTTACCCGAACTGGCCGCGCGTTGCCAACAATTAGGGGTTGAGTATCAAATCGCGCCGGATATTTATCAACTAAGCTTTGACCGGGTTGATATTATGCATCTGAGCGGCGTGCCGCTGCTGCAACCCAAAGAGATTCAGTTGCACGGCTTGAATCTGGCGCTCAAGCGCACCTTTGATTTAGCAGCAGTATTGCTGAGTCTGCCGCTCACGCTGCCGCTGGCCGCGATGATTGCCCTCTTGATCTGGATCGATTCGGGCCGCCCGATCATCTTCCGCCAACAACGAGTCGGCAAGCATGGCCGCTTGTTCACCTGCTACAAATTCCGCACGATGGTGCCCGACGCCGAACAGCGCCGGCAAGAGCTCTTGGCGCACAATGAAGCCGATGGGCCGCTGTTTAAGATTCGCGACGACCCGCGCGTGACGCGGGTGGGGCGTTGGTTACGGCGCACCAGCCTCGACGAGTTGCCGCAATTGTGGAATGTACTGCGCGGCGAGATGAGTTTGATCGGCCCGCGTCCGGCGTTGCCCGAAGAGGTCGCCCGCTACGAGCCATGGCACCATCGTCGGCTGGAAGTGCAACCGGGGTTGGCATGCCTACCGCAGGCGCTGGGGCGGAGCGAAATCTCGTTTGATGAGCAGGTTCGGCTCGATATTTATTATGCCGAGAACTGGTCATTGAGCCTTGATCTGCGCATCCTCATGATGGTTATTCCGGCGATTTTGTCTGGCCGCGGCGCGTGGTGATGCAGTTCCCAATGATGGCACAACGAGATTGGTCACGCTGGCTGTGGCTCGTGGGTGCAATCGCGACCGGCGCCGGCTTAGCCGTCATGCTGCCGTTGCTGGCGGTAAGTTGGCTGCTGGGGCTGGTTGCGGTGGGGCTTGCGGCCAGTGATCCGGTCTGGCCAGTGGCGCTGGCTGTCCTCTCGGTGCCCTTTCAGCAATTAGTGACGCTGCCCGGCGGGATGAGCGTCACCCAGTTCTGCTTTGGGTTAGTGGCATTGAGCCTGTTGTGGCACGTCCGCCAGCGTTGGCCAAAACCGGGGATCACAGGCATTACCCTAGCGATCTTCATTTGGACGCTGGCGCTGGCTGCTGCCCTCACCCCATTGAGCCGCAGCGAAGGCTTGAAAGAGACGTTGCGTTGGGGGACGGTACTGCTCATCTCCCTCGCCGCAGTATGGGCCTTGCAAGACCCCGCCCGCGCACGCTGGCGACGGGCCGTCCTCGTGGCCTGTTTGCTGGCCGCGCCGGCGATCACCGGCCTGATCGGCATTGGCCAATACCTGACCGGCATCGGCCCGGACAGCTTCGCGATTGGCGGCGGCCGCGTGCGCGCGTATGGCACCATCGGCCAGCCCAACTCGTTTGCCGGCTACCTGAATCAAGCATGGCCATTGGCCGCCGGGATGGGATTAGCCCTGATCGAAACGCAGCGCTGTCGCACGTACCACTGGTGGCTGATCCTCGGCGCGATTGCACTGGCCGGGACAAGTTTGCTTGGCGGGTTGCTGGCCAGTTTCTCGCGCGGCGGCTGGATTGGGGCCGTGGTCGGGGTCTTGGTGTTAGGCATCGCGTTTGCCGGACGGTACGGCCGCCGGATCGTGGGGATCATTGTCACAACGGCGCTGATCGCCGGCCTTGGGGGTCTCTTGCTGCTCAATAGCGGCTTAGTGCCGGCAGCATTCAGCAATCGCGTCAGTTCCATCTTCGCAAACCTGCGCCCCTTTGATGCCCGCGGCGTTGAAATCACGCCGGCCAATTTCGCTGTAGTCGAGCGCATGGCCCATCTGCAAGCAGCGTGGCACATGATTCAAGAGCGCCCATTGTTCGGGGTGGGGCCGGGCAATTTCAGCATCGCCTACGAACGGCTAGTCTACAGCGGGCAAACCCCAACGTGGATCAAACCGTGGTATGATTCGCGTGGCCATGCCCACAACTACTACCTCCACATTGCGGCGGAAAGCGGACTGATCGGCGCGCTCGCCTATCTCATTTGGCTCGGCAGTGTCTGGTATATTGCCATTAGCGCGATCCGGCGGGCGCGTGATTGGCTCACGCGCGGCATTGCGCTCGGCGGGATAGGCGTGATTGGGGCGCTGAGCGGTCACAATCTCTTTGAAAATCTGCACGTCTTGAATATGGGAGTGCAGCTTGGCGCCGTGATTGCGCTGCTGGCGACCATCACCGCCGAGCCTGCTTCCCAGCCGATTGATAACGAGGACGTATGACGTATCTTGTCACCGGCGCAGCCGGATTTATTGGCAGCCATCTGGTTGATCACCTGCTGGCGCGCGGCGAACAGGTGATCGGTCTTGACAATCTGGTTAACTACTACAGCCCGGCGCGCAAGCGGCGCAATCTGGCGCAGGCGCTGCAACAACCGGGGTTCACTTTCATCGAGGGCGATATTCGGGATAATGACACGGTAGCCGCGATCTTTGCCCGCTACCGTCCGCGCTATGTCGCCCATCTCGCTGCAATGCCCGGCCCCCGGCCCTCGATTGCCAATCCGTTGTTGTACGAAGCGGTGAATGTAGGCGGCACGCTGGTGATGTTGGAACAAGCGCGCCGCGCCGAGGTCGAGAATCTGGTGATCGCCTCGACCTCATCGGTCTACGGCAAAACCGATCGCATCCCCTTTCGTGAAGACGATCCTACCGACCGGCCACTGTCGCCATACGCGGCCACCAAGAAGGCGGCTGAAGTGCTGGCGTACACCTTCCACAGCCTGTACGGCCTGCCGATCAGCGTGGTTCGCTTCTTTACCGTCTATGGCCCGCGCGGCCGGCCCGATATGACACCGTATCTGTTTGTCGAGCGCATGGTGCGCGGGCAGCCTATCACCCTTTTCAATGGCGGTGAAAACTTGTTTCGCGATTACACCTACATTGACGACATCATTGCCGGTGTCATCAACGCCCTCGACCGCCCGCAACCTTACGAAATTTTCAACCTCGGCCATTCCCAGCCGGTGGAACTGCGGCACTTTGTCAGCTTGCTCGAACACGTTACCGGCTATCCGGCCCAGATCGAGGTCAAACCGTTGCCGGCGACTGAACCGCCGATCACCTACGCTGATACGACGAAAGCCGGGCAGCTCCTCGACTTTGCGCCAATGGTGGCGATTGAAGAAGGGGTGGAACGCTTCTGGGCATGGTATTGCGCAGAGATCGAACGTTAACTTATTGATATTTGCATCCACGTCGTAGGATCGAGTAGGATTATGCTAGATAGCGAACCAGCAACCGTAACGAATCACGGGAAGGCGCACATACCTATGACCGATCAACCATCATCGGTTGAGCTACCGGCCACCGAGCGCGGAACAAACGGTGAAGAGCGCAGCAACTTTTCGCTTGGTCAGCGGCTGCGCCAACCACGCACGCTGATCTCGTTTGGGATTGCGATTGCCATTGTTGCGTTTGCGGTGCGTAGCCTTGACATTGATCTCTCGACGACGTGGCAATATATGCGCTCAGCCGATCCGATCTTGCTCGGATTGGGATTGGTGGTGTTTTACATGACATTCCCGCTGCGCGCGTTGCGGTGGCGGATGCTGCTGGCTAACGCTGGGGTGCCGATCCAATCGGGCCGGGGCAATTGGGCTTCGTTGCCGGCGCTGATTGAGTATATCTATTTGTCGTGGTTTGCCAATTGTATTGTGCCGGCCAAGCTCGGTGATGCGTACCGCGGCTATCTGCTCAAGCATAACGGCAATGTCTCATTTTCGGCCACATTTGGCACGATCTTCGCCGAGCGGCTGCTCGATATGATTGGCTTGTTCGGCTTGCTGGTGCTTTCCGGCTACCTCACCTTTGGCGTGCAGATGCCTGAAGGCACGCAAATCGTCTTTTTCTTTGGCGGTCTGCTCGTGGTCGTTATTATGAGCAGCTTGGCCGGCATGCGCTGGCTAGGGCCGCAGATCCGCTGGGTGATTCCGCGCCGGCTCCACCAAGTCTATGGCAATTTCGAGCAATCGGCGCTGAAGTCATTCACACCGGCTATCTTGCCGCGGCTCTTCGCCTTTACCGGCGCGATCTGGCTGCTGGAAGGATTCCGGCTCTGGTTTGTGATCCAGTCGTTGAATCACACCGGTCTCAACCTGACCCTATCGGCGATTATCTTCGTCGCCCTTGCTTCATCGCTCTTAACGGCATTGCCAATTACCCCGGCCGGCTTGGGGGTGGTAGAAGGCACCATCACCGCTGTGCTGACCCTCTTCGGCATCGCCGCTAGTCTGGGGGGCGCAGTGACCTTGCTCGACCGGCTGATTAATTTCTGGAGCATTGTCGTCTTTGGCTTCATCCTCTATTTGTTCAGCCGGCGGAAGTAGTGATGCGGATCGGGATTGATGTTACAGCGGGGATGTGGCAAGGGGCCGGGATTGGCCGGTATACGCGCGAACTGGTGCGCGCGGCAGTGCAGGCAGGCCCTGACCTCGCTTTCCACCTCTTTTATGCGTCCGGCGGGCTTGATCCGCAGAGTCCCTTTGCGCGCTACACGCACGAATTAGCGGCGGCTTACCCCAACATCACCTTACGACCCATCCCGATCAGTCCGCGCCTATTGACGATCCTCTGGCAACGGCTGCGGTTGCCGATCCGGGTCGAGTGGCTGATCGGACCGATTGATGTGGTACATGCGCCCGATTTTGTCTTGCCGCCAACCAAAGCCCGCACGCTGCTCACGATCCACGACTTAACCTTTCTGGTCGAACCGGCTTGCGCCGAACCAAATTTGCGCCGCTATTTAAGCACAGCCGTGCCGCGTTCGTTACAGCGCGCTGACTTGATCGTGGTCGACTCAAAAGCGACGGCGAACGATTTGGGCCGGCTGTACGGCATTCCCAGCCGGCGCGTCCGCCTGCTCTACCCAGCGGTGGATGGACGGTTCCGGCCAATGCCAGCGGCTGAGACGGCGCCGGTGCGCGAGCGGCTGCGCTTGCCCGATCGCTTCTTGCTCTTCGTCGGCACGCTCGAACCGCGCAAGAATCTGGTGCGTTTGTTACAGGCATTCGCGCTCGTAAGCGCCGACGACCCCGATCTGCACCTCGTGATTGCCGGACGGCGCGGTTGGCTATACGACGAGATCTTTGCCGCGGTCGAGCGATCGAGCGCGCGTGAGCGCATCCACTTCCTCGATTTTGTTGCCGACGATGATCTGCCGGCATTGTATAATCTAGCTGAATCCTTCGTTTACCCATCATTGTACGAAGGGTTTGGTTTTCCGGTCCTCGAAGCGTTGGCCTGCGGCGCCCCAGTTGTTACGGCCAAGGTCGCAAGTTTGCCTGAAGTGGCGGGATCAGCCGCGATTATGGTCGATCCGCTAGAGGTCGAAGATATTGCTGCCGGCATCCACGCTGCACTCGCTGATCCGGCGCCACTCCGCGCCGTCGGGCCGCTGCAGGCCGCTACCTTTCGCTGGGAACAGACCGGACAGGCGCTGGTGGCAATCTACCGTGAGCTTGCGGCAACAGCCGCTGCCACTTGAGGATGATGAGCATGATGCAACCAAACGATCTGACCGCAGAAGCGCTTAGCCGCGGCGCATTACCGGGGCGCGGCTATGCGATAGCCCGGCGCATCTCGCAGATTCTGCACCCCGTGCCGCTGGGCATTGTCAGTATTTTTATCGTCGGCGTGTTTGGCAGCGATAACCGGGTGAGCGGATTGTGGTGGTCGATCGTGTGCGCATTATTGCACGTGGTGCCGCCGACCATCTTTTTCAATATTCGCCTGCGCCAAGGCGCGTATAGCGATGACGATATTTCGGTGCGCAGCCAACGCAACGAACTCTACTTGTTTGGCATAGCGAATGTGTTGGCCGGCACGGCCATCTTGTGGGCGATGAACGCGCCGTTGCCGTTGTTGGCGATGCTGGTATCGGTCGCGGTGATGAACGCGATCTCGTTCATTATTAATCTGTTTTGGAAGATTAGCATTCATTCGGCCAGCATTGGCTCGTGCGCCACACTGGCTAGCATCTACTTGCCGATGCTGGGAGGGTTGTGTTGGGCGGCAGCCGTTGTGTTAGGCTGGGCACGATTGCGCACCCGCAATCACACCTTGATGCAGGTGATCGCCGGGATGAGTCTGGCGGTGGTCTGCGTCCTTGGCGTGTTCCGGCTGTTTGGGCTGGTGTGAGGCAACGAAATATGGCACGCCGTGAGGGGATCAATCCTGATGCTGTCTATTCCCGCGAAGAGGTGGCTCGATTGCTCGGCGTCAGCCTGAGCACCGTCAAACGCCTGATTAGCAGCGGGCAACTGGCGGCCAGCCGGCCCGCCGGGTTGCGCCGGGTCTTTATTCGCGGGACCAGCGTGTTAGAGATGTTGGAAACGACGCGCATCAATGGTGAGCGTGATGATGAGTGATACGACCGCAGCGAGCGCGCGGAATACTGCGGTCGTACAGCGGCGGTAGTTCTTCTAGCGCGTGCTATCCGGCAGCACCGCGCCATCATCAGTCGTTTTCACCGGCAACGCTCGCACAATCACCCGCTGCTTAAATTTATCGGGACCGCTTGGCGGCCAGCAAGTAACCATGGTCACGACTTCATAACCGGTAGGCGCAATATAGCGGGCATTGGCAAGACGCTGCTCAGGCGGCGCCCCCTCTTCATCAACGACAATCCGCTCGTTGACGATGTAACGGTACGGCTGGCCGCGGCTATACACAATCACTTCATCGCCGGGCTTGAGGTAGAAGAGATCTTTGAAGACGCGGCCATAACCTCCCACATGGCCGGCCAACACGATATTGTCGCCTTCGCCGGGGTTGGCCGAACCGCGGTGCTGGCCGACCGCATACTCGGCCACTTGCCAGACCGAGATCAATTGGCCGTTCTCTTCGATCGTATCCCAGCCGACCTCTATCACCTTAAAATCGACCCGAATCGCCGGAATGACCAGTCGATCGACCGTAGCCACCCACTCGGCGCGCACCGGCTCAGGCGGTTCGGAGATCAACAAACCGCTGCCTACCGCGGATAGCGTACTCGTCGCGGGGGCGGCAGGCGGGGGAAGATCACCAGCCGGCGCTGCTGGCGCTGCCGCAGGCGGGGGAAGATCACCAGCCGACGCTGCTGGCGCTGCCGGCGCCAGATCGGGCAGCAACGGCAATGGCCGTGCATCAGCCGGACGGAAACCGCTGGTGGTGATCTGCGGCGCAGGAAGGGGCGAATCACCGCGCGCAGCCCAACGGTAATATTCGATCTGCAAGGTCGTCACCAAGACATAGATCAACAAACCGGCACCAAGCACCATCAGCGCCGTACCAAGCAGCCACGGCCCACGCCGCGCCGGTGCGACGCGCCGGCCCGTGATCAGATGCCAAAATCGTTCACCGAGCATAGGAAAACGGTGGAGCATTGCCAACTATCCTCATCGCTGTTTGCTGTCTTCAGTATACCACGCGACCCGCCGGATCGGATTGCGCCGCATCTTATGCTACGCACGGCGTAGACGAAAGGATGTATGAGCGATCGTAGTGGCTGGGAAAGGCAAAACGGCGAGAGGAACCCGGCGCTTGGGGGCTCAAAAA
>FQKF010119702.1_pt1 | contig 16597 bp, 15 predicted proteins | sample 1504521 | NCBI WGS metagenome assembly FQKF01 (sample SAMEA4475357, study PRJEB15587) | soil metagenome | biome: Soil; feature: Field | place: India | collected 2015-03-11 | depth 0 m
AAAAAACTCCTCCGGACGATGGGGAAACTCATCCACCTCATACCCGGACATGGTATAATAGCGTGGGGAATAATATACCTCATTGGTGAGAAGATTCCAGTCCCAGATACCATCGTTAACGGCAATCATGGTTTTGGAGAGTCTATCCTCATTTATCCGAAGCCGCTCTGTGATGACCTCCAGCTCCTTCGCCCTCTCACGCTCCCGCTGGCGGGACTCAAAAAGTCGAAGAGCCATCTTGATAGACGTGTGAAGAACCATAATCCCCGAACTCTTCACCACATAGCCATAGGAGGTAATTGCCTCTGTCTTTTCTACGACCTCAGGTTCTACATGAGAAGAGAGAAAAACCACCGGAATCTCTCGTTTAGCAAGGATCTCTTTGGCTACCACCGTCCCATCCCTCCCCTGGCCAAGGTCAATATCCATGAGAATCAGATCAAGGGGATCCAGCGTGGTAGCTTTGGTGATAGCCTCCTCTGCATGGGAAGCAATCTCCACCTCATACCCAAAACGCTCAAGCTCCTTTTTTTGAGCAAGAGCAATAATCCCCTCATCCTCCACCAGAAGAAGCCGAACCTGTCTTGATTTATTCTCCATCCCACCCCCATTGATACTTTTAGCTACCTTCATTATAGCAGGAAAAAAGAAAAAGTCAATAAAAAAACAAGCCCATGGTCAAAATCAACCATGGGCCAAGTGTCTCTCATTTTCCTTGGGAAAATCCTCACATCTCTCGATTCACAATCGAACGAGCCGACTCATTGAAGTTCCATACCCCTATACGAGTGAAGGGAAAATACCTGAGAAGTGGCTGTCCAAAGATGTTTCTTCTTGGGACAAGTCCAAAATACCGCCCATCCTCACTCAGATCACGATTATCCCCCATACAGAGATAGTAGTCATCACGAACCACCCACTTAGTGAGTTCCACTCCCTTCAGGTAGAATTGACCATTTTTGATATCCACTTTCTCTTTTGATTCTCTCTCTACGAGAAGACGATAGAGATACTTTTCATAGCCCTTCGTTTTTGTGAGATCCAGAATATCTCCCTTGCGTGGGATATACACCTCAGGAAAATACCAGAGAAGAAGAGCCCTATACCCATCAAAATTGGTTACCACCCCATCATCCCCAAGGAGTTTCATGGCCTCAGGATACGATGGCACATTGAAAAGAAAATACCTACCCACTAAATGCTGAACAATCCGCTTTTTCCCCTCCACGTTTTCTTCATATACATTGAAATCATAATACGAAGTCTCCTTATGGGGACCCATCACCTTCTCATTTTTCATCACCACAAAGGTGGTAGGGACAGGGGTTCCATTCACGACCAGCTGGGCATTACTCATGGCAATCCTATCTCCTGGTTCACCCACCACACGCTTCACAAGATTCTTGGGATTATCATAGGTATTGTCAATATTGATGAGAGACAAACTGAAAAGCGAAACCACCTCTCCCCAGATACCTGGTGAATTCCATGCTGGGGAGATAAACACCACAATATCATTGCGTTTGGGATTGCGAAGACCAGGAATCTTCCCGTGAAGAAGAGGAACATACGATCCCATACCCAATTTGGACACCATAAAGATATCACCAACTAACAAATTGGGTACCATGGACTGGGTGGGAATCTGATAGGCTTCCAGAAGAAAAATCCGGAGAATAAGAACAATCACATAAGCTTCCGCAATCTCTTTTAGATTATAGAGAACCTTTTCCTTGAATGTTTGCGGCTTTGGTTTTTCTTTCTTTTTCCCAAACATAGACTACTCCTTCTGTCTCTCTTCTTTTTCTAAAAGAACCACCACATGACACACAATCCGATCAAGAGCTGTATGCTCTGATGTCTTGGCCTTGAGACTCACCGCATCCACCAGTATATCAAGGGCCTGGGCTATATTCTGCCGAATGCTCTCTCTGTACGGAGAGAGTTTTGGACTATCGAGGATGATCACCATATCGATATTGTGGATTTTGACACCCTCAAGTATCCTTTCCTTCACCTCACGAAGAAGATCAAGGCTCCTTATCCCCCTGTAGCGCTCATCCGTATCAGGAAAAAGCGTTCCCACATCGGTATGGGCAAAAGGTCCAACAAGCGCGTCAATGAGGGCATGGACAAGTACATCCCCATCCGAATGAGCCACACAGCCCACGGGAGATTCAATACGCACTCCCCCGATCCACAGAGGAAGCCCTCGTGCCAGACGATGGAGATCGTAGCCAAGCCCCACCCGAAGCATCTATTTTTTCACCTCTGTAAACACAATCCGCCCGGCTGATGTCTGGAGCACACTGGTGACCTTCACAAGAATGCGCCGTCCAATATAGGACTGACCGTTTGCCACCACCACCATCGTCCCATCAGGAAGATACCCGACTCCCTGGTTATTTTCCTTGCCTTCTTTGAGCACATCGAGTTCAAACTCCTCCCCCGGCAAAAAGACCATTTTGAGCGCATTGGCAAGGTCATTGATGTTGAGGATACGTACATCATCTAACTTGGCAATCTTGTTGAGGTTATAATCATTGGTGACAATATTTGCCCGAAGCTCCTTGGCAAGGGCAATGAGTTTCATATCCACACCACGAATCTCAGGAAAATCCTTTGAGATAATACGAAGATCAATAGTGGAATTCTCTTTGAGTTTATTGAGGATATCAAGCCCTCTTCTTGCCCGACTCCGCTTGATAGGATCCCTCGAATCAGCCAAAGCCTGAATCTCATTGAGCACAAACTTGGGGATAATCACCACACCAGAGATAAACCCTGTCTCGGCCACATCAGCAATACGCCCATCAATAATAACACTGGTATCAAGAATCTTGAGATCCTGACACGTTTTTTCCTCTGTCTCAATCCCAAGTCCCCCAAGGGAAAACCTCTTCATCGTATAGGAAAAGAAAAACCCGAGATACATCAAAAGAGCCGAAAAATAAAACTGATACGCCTGGGGAAGGGTCAAAAGAACCATTTGATTCACCACATTCCACGCCAGTTGGGCTACAAAATAACCCAAAATAAGTCCCCCAAAAGCCAACAAAATATTCCCCCGCTTTGAAGACCACCACCATTCAAGAAACCAGAGAAGTCCAATAGCAAGGGCCGCAAACACAAACGTCATCCACTGCTTGAACAAAAGAAAATGAATGACCGCCAAACCAACAAAAACTAAACTCGCCACCACTCGACGAAGGATATTCATACTTCGCCTACTCCTTTCACGTGCCATAAAAAAACTCCTTTTGCTGTTTATTTATTCGCTTTATACTCCACTACCTTGATCCCCAACTCCTCAAGCTGCTTCGGAGTCACCTCCGAAGGAGAATCACACATGAGATCCGTTCCCTTCTGTGTTTTCGGAAAGGCAATCACATCACGAATATTGGAAAGTCCCTGGAATTCCATCACCATACGGTCAAGCCCAAAGGCAAGCCCCCCATGAGGTGGAGCCCCAAACTCAAGCGCATCCAGAAGAAATCCAAACTTCTCCCTGGCCTCAGTCGGAGAAATCTTCAGAAGTTCAAAGATCTTTGCCTGGAGCTGCATATCATGGATACGGATGGACCCTCCACCAAGTTCAATACCATTGAGCACAAGGTCATACGCATCAGAACGGACCTTGAGAGGATCCGTGTCTAACAGGGACATATCCTCAAGCTTCGGTGCTGTAAAGGGATGATGTACCGAATCATAGCGATTCTCTTCCTCATTCCATTCAAAGAGAGGAAAATCCACCACCCAGAGAAACTTCAGTTCTCCCTTCTTGCGAAGCCCAAACCTCTCCCCAAGATGAAGACGCAGGTTAGCCATGCTATCATAAACCACCTTTTTCTTGATATCGCCCACAAAGAGAAGGGTGTAGTTTTCTTTTGCTCCTGTTACTTCTAAAAGCTTTTTCTGGATAGGTTCAGAAAAATATTTCACAATATTAGACTCGAGTTTTCCATCCTTGACCCTCATCCAGGCCATACCCTTGGCGCCATATTTACCCACAAAAGCAATGAGATCGTCAAGGTCTTTTCTGGAGAGCCTATCCCCATCGGGCACAGGAAGACACTTGATCATCCCTCCCTTTTCTGCCACACTTCTAAAGACACTGAATTCACTTTCCTTCACCACCTCTGTCACATCGACAAGTTCCATTCCAAAACGAATATCAGGGCGATCAATGCCGTATTTTTCCATAGCCTCCTGATACGTCATCTGAGGAAAGGGAAGACTCACCTTAATCCCATAATTTTCCTCAAGGACCTTTGCCACCATCTGCTCCATGAGGCTCATGATATCTTCCTGACGAACAAAGGACATCTCGATATCAATCTGGGTAAATTCTGGCTGGCGATCGGCCCTGAGGTCCTCATCACGAAAACATCGGGCAATCTGGTAGTATCTCTCAATTCCCCCTACCATGAGGAGCTGTTTGAAGATCTGAGGAGACTGCGGAAGGGCATAAAACTTCCCATGGGAGAGACGAGAAGGAACAAGAAAATCTCGAGCTCCCTCGGGAGTGGACTTATTGAGAATAGGGGTTTCAACCTCTAAAAAGCCATGCTCATCCAAAAACCGCCGAACCGTCTGGGTAATCTTGTGTCGTTTGTAGAGGTTATCATACATGGCGGGGCGGCGAATATCAAGATAACGGTACTTGAGCCTCACCTCCTCACTCACATCCTCCTGATCCATCTGAAAGGGAGGAGTTTTCGAACGATTGAGAAAATCGATGCGATCTATCTTTACTTCGTAGGCCCCTGTTTTGAGCTTGGGGTTCACATTCTCAGGCGAGCGATTCTGAACTACCCCGCTCACAGAAATCACATCCTCATGACGGGCTTTCTTGGCCGTCTCGTGGGCCTCAGGGTTGGTCTGGGGATCAAAAACAAGCTGGACAATCCCACTCCTATCTCGAAGATCAATAAACATGAGACCCCCATGGTCTCGATAGTTCTGTACCCATCCTGTGAGGGTCACGCGCTTGTTTACTAAAGCGGTCTCACAAATCTCTCCGCAAAAATGAGTGCGTTGCTGATCCTGACGAATCATAAAGCCTCCAGTACGTTCTCTTTTCTTTCCTTTTGAAGTATGTTATTGTAAAGCCAAAGGGAGTTTTTTGCAAGAGTTTGAAAGCCCTCACTTTCTTCACTTGACAAAAACGCTCTCTTCACCATACAATAAGAGCATGGAAAAGGATTTGATTCAGGTCCTCTGCGAGATTACCGATTCAGAGACAATGCACAAGTTTCTGTCTGAGATTCTCACCCCAGCTGAGAAAAAAGACCTCACCCTGCGCTGGGAACTTCTCAAGAGACTCGCCGAAGGAAAATCTCAGCGAACTGTTGCTTCCGAACTTCATATCAGTCTCTGCAAAATCACCCGTGGAGCCAAGATTCTCAAAGACCCCTCGTCTTTTTGCGCTCAGGCTCTCAAGAAAGGACGCTAACATGCAAAAACCTCCCTCTCTTCGCGAAGCGGCGGCTATCCTTGAACTTCCCGAAAACTTCTCCGTTGAAGAACTTCAACAGTCCTATAGATCGCTTCTCAAACGTTACCATCCCGACCACTGCCATGAACTTCCCGTTTTTTGTGAAGAAAAAACCCAACAAGTCATTATGGCTTATCGTTTGCTCTTTGATACTATCAAAAAATACCGCGTCTCCCTCTCTGAACTGGAGAACATCGTTCCCGGTGAATTCTGGATGAAAAGGTTTGCCTCTGATGGAGTATGGGGCAACCCCCACCCGCCCAAAAAATAAAAAAACTCTCTCCTGAAGACAACCTTTTTTTACCTGTATTTTCCCTGCCAAAGATCATGGTCTTTCATGTACATCTCAAGCAGGTGTATATTCTGAGACTTCTCTCTTGTCCAGAGAGGAGCCACAAGACGTTTCTCTTCACAATCGCCAAAGAGTCTGTGGACAACAATAGCCGGATCAAGCCGAGTGAGGGCTTCAGCCAACCACTGAATATACTCCTCCCGCTCTAAAAGGGAAATTCGTCCCTCCTGATACCATTTCGCAAGGAGGGTATTGGTCTCCACGTAGAGATGATGAAATTTGATAGCCTCACACCCCCATTCCTGGACATCTTCTACCGTCTTCAAAAACACCTCTTTTGTTTCACCGGGAAGCCCCCCAATCACATGCACAAGCCTATCCACGCCACATACTCTCAATCGAGAAAGAGCCTCACGCGAAGCCTCGACGGTATGCCCCCGATTGACAAGACGCAACGTGGCTTCACAGGTCGATTGTACGCCAAGTTCTACCGTCACCCAGATTTTTTTGGCCACAGAAGAGAGAACGTCAAGCACATCATTTCCCAAACAATCCGGCCTTGTTCCAATAAAAATCCCCACCACCCCAGGCACAAGCACCGAGTTATACAACTCCGCTAAATACTCAGGACTCCCATAGGTATTGGTATAAGCCTGAAAATAGGCAATATACCCCCCCTGAAATCCCCTCTTCTCCCAGAAATGGATCCGTGAAAGAAGCTGCTCTCGTGGAGAAACAAGGGGATTCACATAGGAAGCCCTTGCCCCATGTTCCCCACAATACACACAACCGCCATAGGAAAGGGTCCCATCCCTATTGGGACAGGTAAACCCTGCATCAAGGGCAATCCTTTTCACAGGAAAACCAAACCGCTTGAGAAGATATCCCTTAAGAGCATGATAAGGCCGACCATCCCACCTCATACCTTTTGCCCCACCAAAATCCCATCTTCCCACGAAAAAGCAAACACCCGATAATGAGACGAAGAAAGCATCGCCTCATAAAAATCCTCAAGGGCCTTTTCCGCCGGCAGGGGATTTTCTCTCTCCTGATGAAGATGCTTCCCCAAAAGATTATCCACCACCAGAAGCCCCCCACAAGAAAGACGGTCAGTAATCAAGGGCAAAAGTTGCGGATACATTCTCTTTTCCGCATCTAAAAAGACCATGTCAAACGTTTCCCCACAGTTTTTCAAAAACTCTTCAGCGTCCCCGTACACCACCTCAACCGGCTTCTGATAAAAAAGGGCAAGAGCCTCTCTATAGCGGTTTTTGTCCCGTTCTATGGTGATAATCCTTGTCCCTTCCGGGAGATAGCGAAGAAGCCAGAGTGTCGAATACCCGCTTCCTGTGCCAATTTCAAGAAGAGAACGGGGAGAAACAAGACTCACAAGCAAACTGAGAAATTGCCCGAACTGTGGACGAACCGCCGGAATCTTTTGTTCAAGGGCTTTTTCATAGAGAATCCTGTTCTCATCCGTATATCCTAAGCGAACATCAGAGAGAAGCCTTTTCTCATCCATGGCTATCTTCCGGCAGGAAGCAGGACAACCTTCGGTTTCTCGATGGTATTGGTTACCTTCAAACGAAAAACCAACCGATTTCCTTCACTATAGCCAGCAGCCAAGAGTTGCGCCACATTGGGAAGCCCCACCACATAGTCTTTGGAAACCGAAAGAGTTATCGAGGAATTCACCATTTTCTTGGCCAGGAAAACAAGCGTAGGAGCCGAAACCTGAATATCATAACTATCCAGACGAACGTCTTTGAAGGATACGGTTCCCTCTCGCATCTCTCCCGTTACCACAAACGTATCAAAACTCAGCCTTTCCAGAGGAAGATTATAAAGCACCTCACTTATCTGGTTCTGGAGCACAAGCCCACGAAACTCCGGCTTATCCACATTGAAAGAAAAACCCATATACCCTACCAAAAGGTTTGTGAGAGGCAGTTGATAGTCTATGGTACCTTTCAAGGTTCCATAGACAGTTTTCCCATCACGAAGCATCGTTTCATTGAGATCATGAAGCTTGATATCGGAAAGTCGAATACTCCCCCGAAGAAAATCCCCTGCTAAAACAGCATTCCCTGTCACACTACCACGCAAAAGTTGACAGGAAATATTCTCAAGCACCAACGCTTTGCCACGAGGGAGAAGATGCAACTGAAAATTCTCTATCTCAAGGTTCTCATAGAGGACAAGGGGAATATTTACCTCCACATCAAGAGGAAGAGTGTCAATTATATCAACCCAGGATAATACGACTTTGTCTTGAGAAAATTCCCCTTCTTTTCTTGTTTTTGACAAAGATGGCCATTCTTGATCCAAAGCATCGGAGAGATCAAACCTCTCAGCAGTAAGTGAAAGCGCCATTCCCTGTTTTCCAATAGGAGAAGAACGAACAATACCTCTGCTCTTCCCAATACGAATCTCAGCCTCACCATTCAAAGATAATCCTGAGATATCAAAAGCTCCTTCAATGTGAAGAGGGCCATACCCAATATCCTTGAGTGCGAGTCTGCCATCTAATTGAGAAAGATCCCCATTCTCATAACGAAAAACCACCTTCCCCTCAAGTGTCCCACTTCCGCCTTGCAGTACATCTCCAACCCGGAGAACCAGATTTTCCACCACCCCATAGGCAAGCTTTTGTTTCGGACTATAAAAGAGGTTGGAGATAGCCACTTCACTGGTATTATACCGAACGATCGTATCAGAGAGTAGAATATTCTCCTTCTTGGTATCATAAAGAACCTGATAACGAGACGAGGTTATCTGATTGGATTGCCAGAGAAGAGAAAGAGAGCCCCCCTTCACTAACCATTGATTTCCCTGCAGATACACTGCCCCGTCCACCCTTTTGACAAGAAAATCCTTGCCCGCGGGGAAAAACCTCCCCACCTCCATATCCTCGATTTGAAAACGGATAGTTTTTCCCTTGCCCTGAAAAGTCGCCTTTCCATACATACTGACCACAGCCCCATTGTACAAAGCCGGGGAAGTAAAAGAACCTAAATTCCAGGTCACATTCACATTGAGCGGAATACTCTTGTACACCACCTGAGAATCTACAAAGACCATCTGTTGAATAACAAAGCCAAATCCCTCAGAGGATTTTTTCTGCGTTGATGATGCCTGAAATCTTTTCACCACCCCCTCTATATCCTCCACAGTCGCATACAAACCCCGAATGGATAGCCTCGAAAATTTTAGTGTTCTCTGAATCAGTGCCCCGAGGTCGTAGTAGGCACTTATCTCTTTTGCCTCAAGGAGAATCTTTCCGCCAGTTTCCACAAGCTTTGGATTCTCAAGCTGAACTCCCTTGAGCCAATCAATTCTTGCTGAAGAAACCTCTACTCGAAGACGGTACTCTTTCGTCAGAGCGTCATTTACCAGGGCAAGAACCCTGTCTGCAGGCCACTGAAGATACAAATAGACAACCCCTCCCACGGCCGCTACGACTAAAAGCAAGAAGACCACACTCACAACCAGAAAAAATTTTTTCAAGAGTTCCCCCTTCACATGGGAAAATGAACGAGATTTCAGGCGTTATTCATGACGGATATAACGCTGAACATTGTACATGAACCAATCATTGTAGTGCTTTTCGATCCATTCACGGGTTGCCTGGCTGAGACCAATGTCATAGCCACGCTTCTCTGACTCAAGCCATTTGTACACCTCTATCTCGTGGATGACATCCCTCACCTGCCGTTCAAGATCGAAATACCGTGTTGTCATAGTCATGACTCCACTCATCAACTCTCCTTCTCTTTAGTATATTATACACCATTTAGAAAAAATGTCAAGTAAAAAAGAAAAAAATTACATCTCCAGACCCTCCCGGAAGGGCCTGGAGACTTTGGTTTTATGGCGTCATTGAAATCTCACAATTCGTGTAAAGGAATCAAGCTTGAGACTTGCCCCTCCCACAAGGGCCCCATCAATATGCTCCTGGGCCATCAGGGCATCAATATTTTCTGGTTTCACAGAACCACCATACTGAATTCTGGTCTTTTCGGCTACTTCAGCATCATACAACTCGGCCAACACTTTGCGTACATAGGCATGAACCTGATTGGCATCCTCAGGAGTAGCAGTCTTGCCAGTTCCAATAGCCCAGACAGGCTCATAGGCGATGGTCACCTTGAGAGCCTCTTCTTTGGAAAGACCCTTGTAAGCCTCCTCCACCTGCCGCTTACACACCGCTTCCGTCTGTCCCTTTTCCCTTTCCTCAAGAAGCTCCCCAATACAGAGAATTGGCAAAAGCCCATTCTCCAGAGCCGCCTTTACTTTTTTGTTAATCATCTCATCCGTTTCCCCAAAGATATGACGTCTCTCAGAGTGTCCAAGAATCACATGCGTCACCCCTGCCTCCTTGAGCTGCACGGGAGAAACCTCACCGGTAAAGGCACCCTCTTTCTCATAGTACATATTCTGAGCCGCCACCCAGATATTGGAACCCTTGAGTTCTTCCACCACTCCAGCAATATTGACAAAAGAAACCCCCACAAGAATATCCCTGTCCTTCACATCAGCAAGGGCATTTTTCAACTCACGGGCAAAGGCTTTCGCTTCAGTAGGGGTTTTGTACATCTTCCAGTTTCCAGCAATAAATGGTCTCCGCATCCTTTTCTCCTTGTCTTTATTTATCCATCAGGGCAGCCACGCCGGGAAGTACCTTGCCCTCTACGAGTTCCAGCGAAGCCCCACCACCCGTCGAAATATGAGACATCTTGTCAGCTACACCGGCTTTGTTCACCGCAGACACAGAATCTCCCCCACCAATCACCGTAATGCACCCGGGAAGCTCTGCCAAAGCCTCTGCAATCGCAATGGTTCCCTTGGCAAAATTGGGGAATTCAAACACCCCAAGAGGCCCATTCCAGAAAACCGTCTTTGCCCCTTTGAGAGCCTCTTTGAAAGCCTCAATACTCTTCGGCCCAATATCCATACCCATCCAGCCAGGTTCAATCTGTCCACGCTCCACCACCTTGTATGCCGCTTCGGGGGAGAACTCCTGGGTTACCACATTATCAAGGGGCAAAAGAATCTGGACACCCTTTTCCTGGGCTTTCTTGAGGATTTCCTTGGCTGTCTCAAGCATATCATCCTCAACAAGCGATGCCCCTACCTCCATCCCCTGACTCTTGAGGAAGGTATAGGCCATCCCACCACCAATGATGAGACGATCCACCTTGTTCAGAAGACTCTCAAGCACCGCTATTTTCGAGGAGACCTTCGCCCCACCAACAATAGCCACAAAGGGTTTGGCTGGATTTTTGACCACTTTTTCCTCAAGAAACTCAAGTTCCTTTTCCATCAGAAAACCGGCCACCGCAGGAAGAAACTTGGCCACATCGGTCGTAGAGGCATGAGCACGGTGAGCGGTACCAAAGGCATCATTCACATACACATCCCCATAAGAAGCAAGCTCTTTTGCCATCTTTTCTCTTTCAGCCGCATCCTTTGAGGTTTCTTCAGGATGAAAACGGGTGTTTTCGAGCATGAGAATGCCACCCTCTGGAAGACTATCTACCATCGCCTTTACCTCAGGTCCCATACAGGAGGGGGCAAGCTTCACCTCCTTGCCAAGGAGTTTAGCAAGATGAGCGGCTACAGGAGCCATTTTATGCTTTCCCTCGATGTATTTCTTTTCATCAAAAGGCTTTCCTTCCTTCTCTGCCTTTTCCTTTGCTTTTTGCATATCCTTTTTTGGATCTCCCAGGTGAGACATGAGAACCAGACTCTTTGCCCCTTGTTTCAGGACATATTCGATCGTAGGAAGAGCCGCCCGGATACGGGTGTCATCCTGGATCACCCCATCCTTCATCGGTACATTAAAATCCACACGCATCACCACGCGCTTACCCTTGAGATCAATATCTCTCACGGTTTTCTTTGAGATAGCCATACTATCCTCCTTTCTTTGTTTCTCTTCAAAAAGTGGATTTTATTGTAGAGAGAAAAGCAAAAAAATACAAGTAGAAGGCACAACAAAGGAGATAAGTGGTATATTATCCAAGAAAATTGGATAGTCCCTTCTCTTTTTTCATCTCAAGGGGAAGCTACCTTAACTCCCGAGTGGAGCTTTTTGAGAAGAAGTGTCTCTTTCCCAGACCTTTTGAAAACCAAGCATTCGAAAGAGAAGAAGAGCCCCTAAAAAACCATACCACCAGCCCACCAAACGAGGAGAAAAAGAGAGAGAAAAACTCCCACCCAGAGAAAAGAAGTGAATAAGCGTCGCCATCATACCCCAGACCTTCTCAAGAAAGACTAAAAACCAGGAGGCAACAGAACCAAAGATCGCCCATATCGCGGCCACAAAACATCCCCCAAGAACAAAAGGAAAAAGAGGAACAATCACCAGATTGGCAAGAAAAGACAAAACCGAGATTTCTCCAAACGTCATGGATAGAAGAGGAAAGGTCATCACATTCGCCGAAAGTGTCACCCCTGCAAGACCTCCAAAAGGCCAAAACTTCTGAAAAAGAAGAGAAAGTGGTTCAGCAACCAGAAGAATACCCACAACGGCAAGAAAACTGAGAGAAAAACCAGTTCCTAACCAGGAAAGAGGAAGAAAAACACAACATAGCCCGGCTACAAAAAACACCCAGTCTAACCAAAAAAGAGGCGTCCTCACATCCCAGAGAAGAACATACCCCCACAAGAAAAGCGTGGCCCTCACTAACGAGGCCGGCGCACCCACCACAAGGGTGTACAAAGACAGAAGCAAAGTAGAAAGAACCCACGCCCTTTTCTGAGAAAGAAAACATCCCAAAAGTCCCTGAAGAGCCCCCGCTATCAAAGCTAAATGAAGCCCGGAAATCGCCAGAAGATGAAAAAGCCCGCTCAATTGAAACTCCCGCTTTGTCCCATAATCCAAAAAAAGTCTGTTACCAAGCACAAGGGCAAAGACCAGAGATCGAAAAGACGAAGGGGATATATGCCTTTCTATCCTTTCCTGCCAGAAGAAAAATATCCGGCTGAAAGAGGCAAGGACATCCCGGCGTTTCACAAGGACAATCTCAGAAGGATAGAGAGAAGCCCCTGTCTTTGTGAGACGAATCTTTCCCCGAATGGCGACGGTATCACCCAAAAACCATGGCGTAGAAGAAAAAAAGACCAACTCTCCCGATCTATGCATATACACCCCATCAGGAGAAAGGACAGGATGAGACATAACAACAAGCGTCCGTTCTGTATATCCAGAGACATATTCCTCTCTCTGTGAGACTTTCCAGAAGCCAAAAGCAAGACCCGCCACCAAACACCCCCAGAGGACCCACCGACGAAAACCAAGCACCATCCCATACAAAAAGGCACACCCTACCCAATCCATCCAACTCCCATAGAGCCCAAAGAAAAAACCAACGACAAAAACAAGACTGGCAACCGCCATCTCAAAAACGGATTTCTGTGCTATTCTGGTTTATCTTGCGCACAGAGAATTGATCGTTGTACACCTTGGCCGCACTTCGTAGAATAGCAATAATATCTACCAGCGCCTTCTCATGAGCATAGACAAGAGAAAGCGAATGCGTTGATGTCTCCCGTACATCAATACGAGAGATGAGAGAATTGGGCAGCACCTCACAGAGCATGTTATTGGTATTGATGATATTAATCAGTAATTCTTTGGAACTATGACACTTCTGGAGATACGTTTGATAGAGAAGTGGCGAAAAATCAGTAAGCCAATAGGTCACAAAACCATTTTTGAAGTCTATCTCACTAATATCTAAAATCTCATGAATAATGGACAAAAAACGCTGAAGCCTATCCGTATTGATATGGTAGTCCTGATTGTTGAATTCCTGCACACCAATCCCAGCCGCTGTGGCCACATTTTTCCAGGCTGTCTCTCCATATTTGGAGAGAATCCAGCTTTTCAACGCTTTGAGAAGCAGGATTTTCATACAACCCCCTCACTTTTTGAGATGCCTATATTGTAAGATATCTCACAAAAAACGCAATATTTTTCAAAAAAATAAAAGAGGGTGCTGTACGCACCCTCTTTCTTTTCTCTTATCTGTAGAGAACCATTCCCGTCATCTCATCGAGAACCACGGTACCACTTACCTTTTTGCCCTGAACGGAAGCAGACTGGCCGTCAACCATCACATTCCATTCCCCTTCAGGCAGGGTAAAGGAAGCCTTCTTGCCAAAGTTCCCGTTAATCAGCACCACAAAGGTGTATTTGTCCTTGGTAACCTCTGCAGGATAGATATACCCCAGCGCAGAAGAGAGGGTGGACTTTCCATCTTCAGCAAGGGCATCAATAAACTTCACCTGAGAACCAGCCCCGGCACTGAAGGCAGGATAGGTTTTTCGCATCTTGATGAGTCCCCGATAGTAGGCATAGAGATCCGCATTCACCTTCTTCAACTCCCAGACAATCCAGTTGGCTTCATTGTCCTTCTCATAACTATCATGGTCGATCACCCAGGGACGCGGCTTACTTGACCACTTTTTATTTCCATCTGCAGCATTGACCCACTCACCCTTTTCATTCTTTATCCAGTTCCCTGTATTTTCAGGGAAAACATCCTTCACTGTGGGAGGAACAACGACCTTCATACGAGCAAACTCCTGTCCCTCATGCATCATGAGAGCCCCGGGAACCGTAAAGAGGAAAAGCGCCCCAAGTTTTGCCTGCTTGAGCTGCTTCTCTGTGAGCTTACAGAGGGCAAGATACTTCTGAACATCAAACTTGCCATCGGTATAGACATCAAGAGCGGTATCCTTTTTCATATCCCTGTTGCCAAGTCTGAGGAAATCGCCAAAGGTGTTGTTATCGTGAGACTCAATATAATTGAAAGAATTGCCAACATATTTGAAGAGGGTTGGATATCCCTGCACGGCTTTTTTCAGTTCAGCTACAGGAGCATTACCGAACACAAGTCCAGCCGTTGAGCCATAGGAAGCATTAGCTCCACCACGAACAAGGTTGCGGAACTTGTCATTCCAGGCTCCTACTCCCCTCTTATCAAAGCCGTTGTTATTGTCATTCAGTGCATACCCACCACCATCACGAGGTTCACCACGACCACCCATCCAGGGTTCAGCTGTGAAATAGGCATTGGGGTTGATCTTTTTCACCGCAGGTACCAAAGCCTCATAGGTCTTCCAGTCAATGATCGTTCCAAGGTCAAAACGATAGCCATCAACCCGGTATTCCTGTACCCAGTAGGTTGTGCTATCCACAATCAGCCGACTGGACATGGGCCTATCAGACTTGTAGTCGTTTCCACATCCAGAACGCGCATCATAGGTGCCAAGTTCATTCATAAAGAAATAATACTTTTTGTCTATATACTTGAGGGCATTCCTATCATACTGGGAAACATGGTTATACACCACATCCATCAGAACGGCAATGCCATTCCTGTGGAAAGCATCCACCATGGCCTTGAAGGCATACACCTGACCGCCACTGGTTCCAATCCACTTGCCGGGTCGAACCTCTCCCTCAAAATAGAAAGCCTCTGGAGCAAAATAACAGCTTGTCATATATCCCCAGTGGTTGCGTCCGTACACATTCCAGTTATTGTACACAATGCCGGGGGATCTCACCATATAGGGGGCTTCAATCTCATTGAATTCCTGTGTGGGGAGAAGTTCCACCGCATTCACCCCAAGTTCCTTGAGATGAGCCAGTCCACCCTCTTTGCCATCTTCCACAAGCCCCTCATAGGTTCCCTTCTTGGTCACATTCTTGGAGAGCATGGTCATATCCCGAACATGCATCTCATAGACGATAAGCTCATGCTGCTTGTAGGGCATATAAGCCTGCTTCGACTGCCAACGATAGGTAGAAGGATCCACAATCACCGTAAGATGATGCTGCGGAGAAACCTGTTTGGTGGCCAATGCCTTGGAATAAGGATCGGCTACAATCACCTTGGGATTGAAATCCTCTGTATCTCCAGCTGGCCCCCATACTCGATAGCCATAGAATTTGCCAAGATAATTTCCCTGGAGGGTAACCTCCCATACACCATTGGCATCACGCTTCATCTCTACCTGCTTCTCACCTGGTTGCTTCTCAGCCTCTGCTGGTCCTTCATAAGGCTGATCAAAGAGCGCAAGCACCACTCGTGTCGCCCGAGGAGCAAAGACACGGAAGGTGGCTGAATTGCCAGACAAAATACAACCAAGTGGCTTGTCTGAGTAGTACCGATTGAGCCATTCGTCGCCGGGCTGAATCTCAAAGGTATTGGTGGCTTTGCCCTCTTTGGTATCAGAGATCACCGCCACCACATAGTTCTTGTCAGAAGCAAGGGGATCTGTGGTGAGCACATATTCACCCTTCTTCTTTCCTGGTTGTTTTTCTACCACCTTGACAGGGGTCTTGGTTTCATAATCCCACACCTCAAGGGTATAGGCATAACTCTTGGCATCGTCATACTTCATCTTGATGTCAATACGACTATCCGTTTGACGATACGCCGCAGCCACCTTCTGCGTAAAGGTGTACTCGCTCTCTGCTTGGGTGGACGAAGCCTTGGTTGAGGATGTGGTTTTCGCTCCACCCCCACATCCAAGGACAAGCCCAACAAGAAGAATACTCACTATCCACAACACACTTCTTTTCATGACCTTCCTCCTACCAAAAATACTTCGGGTATATTATACCACGGAAAAAAAAATAGTCAATACTTCGCGTTCTTTATATTTTGTATCATACCTCATACTCAATAAGGCTCTATCTCGCTTATTTTTCCCATGCCTCACTTAAGAACTTTGCTCCTAACCCAGACAGGGGAAAAACACCCGTGCAAAGGTCTCAAAAAAGTAATAAAAAA
>FQKF010025046.1_pt1 | contig 16592 bp, 17 predicted proteins | sample 1504521 | NCBI WGS metagenome assembly FQKF01 (sample SAMEA4475357, study PRJEB15587) | soil metagenome | biome: Soil; feature: Field | place: India | collected 2015-03-11 | depth 0 m
ATCTTCTTAAACTCATTGAAAGTCGTTTAGATAATGTAGTTTACAGAATGGGAATTGCTCCGACTCGTCCGGCTGCCAGACAATTAGTTTCACATTGTCACATTATGGTAAACGGAAAAGTTTGTAATATTCCTTCTTTTACCTTAAACCCCGGAGATATTGTTGAAGTGAGGGAAAAGAGTAAATCATTGGATGTTATAGTGAATTCAGTTGCATCGAATCTCAATAAATATGGTTGGATTGACTTTAATCCTTCCGAACTCAGAGGTACTTTTATTCAAAGGCCTGAAAGAGCCCAAATTCCAGAGAATATTAACGAGCAATTAATCGTTGAATTGTACTCTAAGTAATAACTTTTAAATTAATAATAATAAAATTATGGCAATCATCGATTTCGTAAAACCGGATAAAGTAATCATGCTCAATTCCACTGATAGGGAAGGAGCATTCGAGTTTCGACCTTTGGAGCCCGGATTTGGCATAACCATCGGTAATTCATTAAGGCGCATACTTCTTTCTTCTCTTGACGGCTTTGCCATTACCAGTGTTAGAATTGAAGGTGTCGACCATGAATTCAGCACTATCAAGGGGGTGGTTGAGGATGTTACTGAAATAATCCTGAACCTCAAGCAAGTTCGTTTTAAAAAGCAATTGGATAACCAGGAATTTGAAAAGATAACCATTCATTTTTCGGGTTCCGATAAATTTACCGCAGCCGAAATTGCAAAATACTCTAATGCATTTCAAGTGCTTAACCCTGAATTGGTTATTTTCAATTGCGAACCCAACGTCCGCGTTAAAATGGAATTAACCATAAACAAAGGACGCGGATATGTTCCTGCCGAAGAAAATAAAACGAATAATGCACCTCATGGTACCATATTCATTGACTCAATTTACACTCCCGTCAAGAATGTAAAATATTCCGTAGAAAATTATCGTGTTGAACAAAAAACCGACTACGAGAAGTTGATCATTGAAATTGTTACCGATGGTTCCATACACCCTAAAGATGCGTTAAAAGAAGCAGCCAAGATCCTTATATATCATTTCATGCTGTTTTCCGACGAGAAAATCACCATGGATGCTCCGGAAAAATCAAAAGAAGACGATTTGGATGAAAGCAGCTTACATATGCGTCAGTTGCTTAAAACCAAATTAGTTGATTTAGATTTATCCGTGCGTGCGCTGAATTGTTTGAAAGCAGCCGATGTTGAAACCCTTGGTGATCTTGTTGCATTCAATAAAAATGACCTTCTAAAATTCAGAAATTTTGGTAAAAAGTCACTTACCGAATTGGAAGAACTGGTTCAAAGTAAAGGACTTCATTTCGGAATGAATGTGGCTAAGTATAAACTTGATAAAGATTAAATATCATGAGACACGGAGATAAAATTAATAATCTTAGCCGTACCACCAAGCATCGCAAAGCCTTATTGAGAAATTTGGCCAATGCGCTTATTCAACACAAAAGAATCTTTACTACTTTGGCAAAAGCCAAAGCCCTGAGAACTTTTGTGGAGCCCATTCTTACAAAAGCAAAAACCGACAGCCAACATCATCGTCGCCTCGTATATGCTTACCTTCAAAACAAAGAATCGGTAAAAACGCTTTTCAGGGAGGTCAGTGAAAAAATTGCCAATAGAAACGGCGGATATACCCGAATTATTAAAGTGGGTAACCGTTTAGGTGATGCAGCTGAGATGGCAATGATAGAACTGGTAGATTTCAATGAAATTTACACCGGTAAGCCCGAGAAAACAGAGAAAAAGAAAGCAACCAGAAGAAGCAGGAAAAAGTCCTCCGGAACTCCTAAAGCGGAAAATAATTCCGGTACCTCCGAATCAGCGGCTAAAACAAAAACAGAAGAATAATATTTTCCAAAATGTATTAATTTTATGCTCTCCTCAAACAGGAGAGCATTTTTTTTATTATGAAAAAGTTAATTGAATGTGTGCCCAATTTCAGCGAGGGCAATGATCAAAAAATCATAGAAACCATTGCCGAATCCATTCGTTCCGTTGATGGAGTGGAATTATTGAACATCGATCCGGGAAAAGCAACCAATCGAACCGTCATGACATTTGTGGGTGAACCTGAAAAAGTGGTAGAAGCTGCCTTTCAGGCCATAAAAACTGCCGGAGAACTTATCGATATGCGAAAGCATAAAGGCGAGCATCCCCGCATGGGCGCCACCGATGTTTGTCCGTTTATACCTCTAAGCGGTATTACCATGGAAGAAACGGCTGAATTTGCGCGTAAGTTGGCCCGTAGGGTTGGCGAGGAATTGAAAATTCCGGTTTACTTATACGAAGAAGCTCAGTCTAATAAAGAAAGAAAAAATTTGTCGTTGATTCGAGCCGGAGAATATGAGGGTTTTTTCAAAAAAATAAAACTACCGGAATGGAAGCCCGATTTCGGTCCTGATGAAATGGATGCCAAACGTGGTGCAACGGTCATTGGAGCTCGGGATTTTCTGATTGCTTTTAATGTAAATTTGAACACCACATCCGTCAGAAGGGCCAATTCTGTGGCTTTCGACGTCAGGGAAGCGGGAAGAGTAATGCGGGAGGGTGATCCCATCACCGGGAAAATTGTGTATAACCCCGACGGAACACCGAAAATTATACCGGGTTCACTTAAGCATGTTAAAGCCATCGGTTGGTATATCGAAGAATACGGAATTGCTCAGGTTTCCATGAACTTAACCAATATTCGCGAAACTCCTCTTCATATTGCTTTTGATGAAGTATGTAAAAAAGCCACAGATAGAGGACTGAGGGTAACGGGAAGTGAGTTAGTAGGACTCATTCCTTTACAATGCCTTCTGGATGCGGGTAAATATTTTCTGCGAAAGCAAAGAAGATCGGTGGGTGTTCCCGAAAAAGAGCTAATAAAAATTGCCGTTAAGTCGCTAGGGTTGGATGAACTAAAACCATTTAAACCCGAGGAAAGAATAATAGAGTATCTTATTAACAGAAAAAAGGTTAATACACTATCTCGATTAAGTGTCAGTGAATTTACCGACGAAACTTCTTCGGAAAGCCCTGCACCCGGAGGTGGGTCTGTATCGGCCTTATTGGGGTCGCTGGCGGCTTCTTTAGCATCAATGGTAGCCAATTTGAGTTCCCATAAGCGTGGCTGGGATGATCGTTGGGATTATTTTTCGGAGTGGGCAGAAAAAGCGCAAAAGCAAAAAGATATTTTATTACATTTAATGGATGAAGATACCCGCGCTTTCAATCAAGTAATGGAGGCCATGGCATTACCCAAAAAAACGGATGAGGAGAAAGAAATCAGAAAAAACGCCCTTCGAGAAGCGAACCGATATGCCATGCTTATTCCTTTTCAAGTGATGAAGGAAAGTTTTAAATGTATGGAAATTCTTGAAGCCATGGCAAGGGAGGGGAATCCTTCATCGGTCTCGGATGCCGGAGCGGGCGCTCTTTGTGCACGCAGCGCTGTTTGGGGAGCATGGTTGAATGTGTGCATCAATGCACCGGGTGTGGACGACGAAGAATGGAAAAACAATATTCTTTCCGAGGGTAAGGAGGTTTTAAATAAATCTTTGGAAAAAGAAAAAGAAATTTTAAGTATAGTTGAAATGATCATAAATCAATGAAAAAGCGTCCGTCCTTTGATGAAATATACATGAATTTAGCGCTGGAATTGGCCAAGCGTTCTCATTGTGTGAAAGCACAAGTGGGCGCTGTGCTTGTAAAGGATACTCGCATTGTTTCACTTGGTTATAATGGTCCGCCGGCCGGTACGCATAATTGTGATGAAGAATGGCCCGAAACGGGTTGTCCCCGTGACAGTAAAGGTTCCTGTTCATTGGCGCTTCATGCAGAACAAAATGCCATTTTATATGCATCCAAAAACGGCACCCGATTGGACGGTTGCACGCTTTATGTTACCATGGCTCCGTGTATTGCCTGTGCAAGAGTTATTTTGACGGTGGGCATAAAAAAAGTTTTATACCTTTACAGTTATGCCGAATTTAAAAACCTGCCTTCCGATGAAGGAATTGATTTCTTGAAAAAGTTTGGTGTGGAAGTTCAAAAATATGTTATTGATGAGACATTTGTTGATTAAACTTTTATTGCTTTATTCTTTCTTAATTCCGGTTTTTTCTCAGGAAGATGGGCCAAAAGGAGGTGGAGAAAGCGATAAAAGTATAATGTCGGATATGCGGGAAAAAAAAGCAGCCCGAAAAGCTGCTCGGGAGGCGCGAAGAAGAGAAAGAGAGCATAAAAAAGCCGTTAAAGAGTATCACAAAAGAACCCAAACAAAGGCTGTCAGGAAGAGAATGAAAGAAGGCCGAAGAAAGGCCGATATGTATAATCAGAATAAGCGCGAACCTTGGTACAGAAGAATGTTTAAAAGAAAACCCAAAACACAAAAATCAAAGAACAGAGAAAGGGATTAGTTACAGCATTAAACATAATTTACAAATATTTGTAAACCTTCGTTTGTTTGAACTTTTTGTAAAATTTCGGAACTTTCATACGCGTAAAGCGAGTTCCTAATGCAATTCCTCCCATGTTCGTATATTGATAAATTGAAATGGGGGTATTATGGTAATAATTTACGGAGCTTGAACTAAAAACATAAAAATAAAACTTATCACCGTTAAAGCCTATGGACATTTTAAAAAGAGCATTAAAGCTCAGCTTTGTTGCTCCAATAGTTGAGTCCTTTAAATTGTCCGATCGGAATTGTAATTCAGGAGCAAATAAGAGGGTAGCATCAATAAAAAATTTTTTAATAACTAAATTATAAGCAGCTCCGCCTATAATGGCCGCTTGAAGGGTATTCATGCCCTTTAATTTTTTATAAACTCCAAAGGAATCCCTTATATGGTATGGGAATATAACACTATCGGTATTCGTATCGAATGATGTGGAAATGACATTCCATCCCCAAATCCATGTCCCCCTGGGCTTTAACTGGCGATAATTTATACCATAAGGCGACTTATAGGCATACTTTTTGAAATTCGTATATCTGAGGCGTTGTATGCCTAATTGTAAAAATGTAAATTCAGGATACTTATAGGTGCCATAAATGGCATGACGGGCAGAATCATGAGTTTGTGTGCTGATGTCTTCAAATCCTTTATAGGAACGAAAATAGATATTCAAAGTTTTTCTTAAATCTCCGATATCCAATTGCAAATTAAAAATATCTTTGGTGTTGGCCGATCCTTCCCTATTAGCTGCACCCGTATTAAAGGATATGGCAAATTTATCGTAAGCCAACGTAATACCCGTTAGCAATTTAGATTGTGCTTTATATCTGATATCCAATGAATTGTTGGAAGGCTTGAAATTAAATTCAATATCGCGGTAGTTTTGGTTTAATGAAACGATGAGTGCCGAATCAAATTTTTTGTAGTATTTTTTTGAAACAGAGTCAATCGGTTGTTTTCGGTCTATATCTCCCTTAACATCATAGTTGTTTTGTGTGTATAAAAAAGAAATAAATAAAGGAATGAATATAAAGGACGGCAAACTATATTTGTGATTAAACATTAATCTATGGATAATACACAAATATACAAATTAGAAAAGGTCTTGGAAGGTTGGTTCCATCAAATCATGGGTTTTATTCCCAAGCTGACAACCGCTTTTATTGTCTTACTCATTGGCTTATGGATTATTAACCGCCTTTCTTTTCTGGCCAGGAAAGCTATGGAAAAGCGAGACTTAGACCCGAGTCTGCGTACATTTTTGCGCTCATTGTTATCGATTGGTCTAAAGGTTATTCTAATTGTTACCGTGGCCGGAATGGTGGGAATTGGAACTACCAGTTTCGTAACCATTTTGGGCGCAGCCGGATTGGCCGTGGGTTTGGCATTACAGGGTTCACTGTCCAATTTTGCCGGTGGTGTACTTATCTTAATTTTTAAGCCCTTCAGAGTTGGCGATACCATTGAAGCAGGCGGACATACCGGCAGAGTTCTTGAAATACAGATTTTTAATACCATACTTCAAACGGGCGACCGAAGAACCGTTATATTGCCTAATGGTTCGCTTTCCAACAATACCATTGTAAATCACAGCCGTATAGGGACGAAAGTAATAACCTTAACGCTTTTTTTGCAAAATTTGGATAAAATAGATGAACTAAAAAAATTTGTGAAAGAAACCATTAATTCCATTCCCGATTTTGAACTGTCGGATAATTTGAATTTTTTAGTCAGTCAGATAAGAAAAGATGAGGTAGTCGTAGAAATTAAACCTGTTGTTCCCTGGGACTACTCAGGAAAAGATGTATCGATAATAATGGAAAAAATTTATGAATTCTGTAAAAAAGAAAACATCGAGTTCGCCGAAAGATCAAAATAAACTCACATTAAAAGAATATCAGGAAAAAGTTCATCAATGGATAACGGGCTACGGTGTCCGTTATTTTAACGAATTAACCAATATGGTAATTCTGATGGAAGAGGTGGGGGAATTGGCACGACTGATGGCAAGAACCTATGGTGAACAATCGTTCAGAAAAAAAGATGCCTCGAAAAACATTCCCGATGAATTGGCCGATATATTCTTTGTTCTTACCTGTTTGGCCAATCAAATGAACATTTCACTGGAGGATACGTTAATTAAAAATTTGAATAAAAAAACAAAACGTGACCGCAAAAGACATTTGAATAACAAAAAACTAAAAGTTGAATAAACACTCCAAACAATACCTGACTGAACTTTTAAATTTAGCGATTCCCATTACTATAACTCAGGTCGGATACATTATAACCGGAATGGCCGATACGTTTTTTTTAGGGCGTATGGGGGTTACCGAACTGGCCATCGGAACCTTGTCGGTTCAATATCATGTTATTTTTTTGGTGTTAACTATGGGAATTTCCTATGCAATGACTCCTTTAATCAGCCCTTTGGTTGATAAAAGAGAATTGCGTTCTGATGTGTCATCGGTTTTCAGACATACTTTAACGGTGTCCTTAATTTTCTCTGCCCTATTAATTCCACTGAGTATTTTTCTTTTTCCTTTTTTTTGCAATTTGTTTTCGGTTGGTTACGAAATATATGCACCATCCGTTAATTTTGTCAGCATTCTTTCCGTATCGCTTATTCCATTATCGGTTTTTACAAATTTCAGAATGCTTTTTGAGTCGTTCAACGACTCAAAAACAGGCATGAAAATCAGCATCAGGGGTAATGTTCTTAATATCATACTTAATGTTTTTTTTATATATTACTTTAATCCTTTTAATATTGAAAAGCACTATCTTCCGGCTATTGCAACATTATTGGCCCGTTCTTATATGGCTTTTGATTTTTATATCTGTGCGTTGAGAAATAGAAAGATTATGGATGTTATAAGCCCATTTAAATTAAAATTTGAAAACAAGAAAATTTTACATATTTTAAAAATAGGAATTCCCATATCTTTTCAGTTTTTTTCGGAAGTAATAGCATTCACTGTTGCCGGTTTTTTTGTGGCATCGTTTGGAAAAATAAAACTCGATGCACACGGTATTGCCCTTCAATTGGCATCTTTTACCTACATGTTTGGCAGCGGAATATCGAATGCATCGTGCGTATTATCGGGAAAATACTTTAATCAACCGTTTATTAAATTATATTCCTTTAAGTGGCCTATAAGAATGGTCTTGTTGGTCATGGGATTTTTTTCAATCATTTTTATGCTTTTTCGAAATTATTTGCCCCTTATATTTACCGAGGATAAAGATGTTATAAAATATGCATCCCAATTACTGATTTTTGCATCCGTTTTTCAGTTTTCCGATGGTCTTCAGGTAGTTTGTTCGGGAATTTTAAGAGGCATCAGTATCGTCAGATTTCCAACGTATGTTATCGGTATAACTTACTTTTTTTTGGGCATTGGAGGTTCGTATGTTTTAGGTATAAAGTATGATTTAGATATTTATGGAGTATGGTTATCACTTACTGTTTCATTGATTATTGTTGCTATTCTGTTATATTGGAAATGCAGCAAAATATACTATAGAAATACATAAATAAATTACTCCATCACTAACCAGCTTTGTGGAACCACATCCAGCATTCGGGTCTCTTTTTCTCTTAACCAATATTTCGGAGCGATGACCATTTTTTCAGGATAATCCGAAAGCCATGCCCCCCACCAACTAAACGAGCTGTTGGCAATGATATGATGCCGGCAGGCTTTCATCAGATGCATATCCTGGTATGCATTTTGGTTTTCCATGAACACCACATTTTTATCTTTAAAAGTTTGTTTACAATATTCTATATCGTCCGAGAAAATATAAAAAACAGGATTGTTTATTTTGCTTTTCATAAAGTTCATGGCATTCATGTAATAATCCATGCTGCATATCCCGTGATAATTTAATGCATTTTGATTTTGAATATAATCTCCGCGTCGGACGTGTACAGAAACAGAATTATTTTCAATTACTTCTTTTTCCAAATGTTTTATACCCGTTAAAAATTCATCCCGAAACTGAAAATCCTTCATAAGTTCGTTTCGTAAATGCGAAAAATATTTTTCATTTTGAAATATTCCGATCAAATAAATTTTTTTTCCCAATTCAAAAAAATTTTCATCAAAAACAAAGGCCTGTTCCTTATATAATTTATAACCTGACAGCAAATAACGAAAGTTAAAGAATCGTTTATAATTCCAATATTTGAAAAAAATTTCAAATGACTCAGGCATGAGTGTGATTTCCATTTTAAAAGTCCCCAGTTCGAAATTTCTTTTGGTGTAAGCCCCATTAGGGTCTTTTTTTAAAAATGACAGGTCTAGAGCGAATGTTGTTTCAAATTTTTTGGCAAGCGCTTTGGCAGCTGCATATTGAAACATTTGATTACCTAATCCGCCCATCAAACACACGATAATCATTGCTTCAGAAGATTTTGATAAATTTCTTCATAGGTATCGGCAATTTTTTCCCAGGTGAATTTTTCCTTCCATATTTCATGAGATTTTTTGCCCATTTCTTCTCTTAATGCATCATTACAAACCAATTCCGATAACATTTTTTCTGCTTCATTCATTTTTATAAATCCGAATCCTCTTTCGTTATATTCCGTGGGAAAAATAAGCCCTCCTTTTGTCCATCCCGCAATTTCTCGGGCGTTGCCCGTATCGGAAGACAGGAAGGGTAGGCCGGCAGCCGCGCATTCAAAAAGCACAATGGGAGAACATTCTATATTTGAAGGGAATACAAACAAGTCGGCCTGACGGAAGGCGTTTACAGTGAAAGTTCTGTCGAACAGACCTGCAATCATTTTTTTATTCGGGTGAATTAAAATTTTAAATAACGACATCCACATGTGTCTTCTTTTCAGATAAAGCAATCGGAACATGTCCCAGTTGTCGCCGATCATCAACAAGACCGTTTTTTTCGGTGTATTTAATTTTGCATATAGTTTAATCAATTCGTTATGACCTTTCCAACCGTTAAAGCTTCCCACATGGAGTATAATAAAAGTGTCGGGGCTTAGTCCGAGTTTTTTTCGAATATCGATGCGGGGTGTTTCGGTAAATTCCTTATAAGATGCTCCGTTTGGGACAATCTGAATATTTGTAACTTTGTTTTCCCTGGCAAAATTAATATCGCGGTAATCGTTACTCAAATAAAGATTAATATCGTAATCATGTATAAAAGTTTTCATCCTTTCGTAGTATTCCTTAAATTCTTCCCAATATAACCCGGAATAACCGGTGGGAACGTTTACTTTTTTGGCTTTAATTTGCTTAAGTATGGGAAGGGCAAGATTGGTTGCCCATTGCTGAGCGGCAAAAAATGTTATGATATCATATTTTTCATTCAGCAAAAAATCTATATACTTCTTGTCTTCTTCACTCTGTGCTTCGATGGGATTACCCTGAATATTGAAGGATATTACTTTTACGCCGTTGAGTTCCGAAAATTTTCTGTCAGGATGTGAACGCGTCAAAACATAAACTTCATGCCCTTTATTGGCCAGTAATTCTGAAATTCGCTTCACCACTTCCTGCATGCCTCCAGGAGCAGGATAATAAGACTCTACACAGTGAAAAATTTTCATCAGACGTGGGATTTATAGCGTTTTAATTTGTGTTCAAATTTTAGATAAAGTAACATTAAAGGGTTGTTTTGGTGTACGAGGCGCATATACATATTATACCGGCTGCCCAGGACTTTTTTATAATCGTTTAATCTCGAAAAAATCAAGTTTTTCTCTTCGGGATATTTTTCAGATAATAATCCGGAAATAACGTTAAGTGTGTCCATAATTTGTTTTTTATTGAAACGAGTTTCTTTATCGTATTGATGAAAATATAAATTACATAAATGTTCAATCTGATTGTCGGATAATTTACCCGAAATTAATTTTTTAATATTTTGAATGCTTTGAATGTAAAGCATTTTTTTTCTTTTAATTGAATCCATTTTTGACATTCCGCCCGGGTGATGTCGGTAAAGAATAAGCGGGTCCTCCAGATTGGATATTTTACCGTGGAAGCTCATTTCCGACCACATGCCGTAATCTTCAAACACATCCGGACTTTCGGGATAAAAGAAAGTTACGCCTTTATGTTTTTTTCTGAAAATGACCGAGGAATGGATGAATGGATTATCAAACATCAAATCAAAAGCAAGAACGGATGAATGGGTTGGGTGCTTATGCTCACCGATTTTTTCATCGAATTCATTGATGATGATTCCGGAAGTACCCAAAAGTATAACATCAGGATTTTTTTCCATAAACTTCATTTGAAGTTCTAATCTTTGCGGAAGAGAAATGTCGTCCTGATCTTGTCGGGCAATATAATCACCTTGTGCTAACCCGATGCCTTTATTCAGCGTTTTGGCCAATCCTGAATTTTCAAACGAGAAATAACGAATGCGACTGTCGGAGTAGGATGTGCATATTTTTTCGGAGTTGTCTTTCGATCCGTCGTTGATGATGATGAATTCAAAATTGGAAAAGGTTTGTTTCAATACCGAATCAATGGCAGCTTTCAGGTATTTTTCTCCATTATAAACCGGTAATATCACGCTGATAAGTGGCTGTTTCATATTCCTAAATATTTTTCCAGACGTATTCGGATTTTTCTGTTTAATTCCTCCCAAAATGTGGGCTGTCCTTTTCTGTGAATTTTTCCGTATAAATTTTTAAGTAATATTTTTTTTTCGTTAGTAATCCTGATATTATTATCCTTTATCCATTTTATGTAGGAATCGAAAGCAATTTTTAGGGCATCCCATCCGTCCATGGGATTTTGAATTCGTATGGATGTGGCAGGAATATCGGAATAATATACGAGGGGTTCATTCAGGTATGCTATTTTACCGTAATGCGAAATTCGTATCCAAAGGGCAAAATCTTCATACGCCTTGAGCTCCGTTTCTTCCGGAAATAATGAAATGTTCATGAGCCATTGCTTGTTTATAAGCATACTGCTGCATACGATGCAGTTTTTTTTTGTCAGGTCATCAAATGTAATTTCATTTTTTTCAAAATTTATCATTCTTCCCAAATAATCATTTTTTTCATTAACTTTTATAGCATCGGTACAAACGGCAGGGTAGTGATGATTGAAAATCACCCTGATTTGTTTTTCAATTTTTTCGGAATGCCAATAATCATCGTTGTCCAAAAAAGCAATAAATTCTCCCGTAGACCGACGGATTCCGATGTTTCGCGGAATAGCCGGTCTTCCGTTTTTTCCGCAATCAATCCAGATAACTTTTGATGAATTAAATTTCCTAACCACTTCTTTGGAGTTATCTTCAGATCCGTCATCGCAAATCAAAATTTCGTGTATGGGATATGTTTGGCTTAAAGCGCTATCTATGGCTCTTTTCAGTAAAGCTGATCGGTTATAATTCGGAATAATTACACTAATCTTAACTTCCTTCATTTTTGTGGCATTTTTCCACCGTGTAATTCATTTGATTCAATAATACCCCACTCTTATAATTCACAATTCGTTCCTGAAAGGGGAGGGGCGTCTCCTCAATTTGAACTTGAATAAAATTTGGTAAATAATGCATGGGAATTTCCCCCACGGCCAATGCAAAGTTGAGTAAATAAGTGCCTGGCACCAATAATAGATCCGAAGAGTGAAATGTGATTTTATGTCGTCCGGCCTCAAGGTTGAGCGGTGCCGTCCAGCTTGTAAATACAGGAATTTCCGTCTCGGTGCTGATGCCTGCCGAAACAACCAGACCGCTGTAAGGCACAATGAGATTTATCGTGATTTCAATTTTCCACGGCTCGTTGATTTTAAAATGCGTGCATTCTTTTCCTTCTGCATTTTTTAAGGATAAAAACTCGATATATCCCACCGTTATATTTTCAGGTTTTTTAATCTTATTCAGGGAACCTGCCGTTCTGAATTTTGCCAAATATTTTTCTACGATTTTGTCGGTTATATTGATCTCTTCAATTTGCCCCTGGTGCAGTAAGATGGATTTGTTGCAAAGGTTAAGAACCTGATGCATATTATGGCTCACGAAAATGATGGTTTTTTCACCGTCGCGAATCAGGTCTTTGATTTTAAGTATACATTTTTTCTGAAACGATATATCGCCCACAGCCAATACTTCATCAAGTAAAAGAATATCGGGATCCAAATGAGCCGCAACTGAAAATGCAAGCCGCACATACATACCGCTGCTGTAGTGTTTTACGGGCGTATCTATAAATTGCTCCAGTTCACTGAATGCAATAATTTCATCCAATTTACTTTTAATTTCTTCTTTCGTCATTCCTAAAATGGAACCGTACAGAAAAATATTTTCTCGTCCGTTCAGGTCACCGTGAAAACCTGCTCCCACTTCCAATAATCCCGATAAACGCCCTTCATATTCTACATACCCCGATGAGGGTTTCAATACCCGGCTGATGATTTTTAACAGTGTTGATTTTCCAGAACCGTTTTTACCTACCAGTCCGATACGGTCGCCTTTCTCTATTTCGAAATTTATGTCCTTTAATGCCCAGAAATCCTCTTTGCTGTCTGAAAATAAATTTTTCCAGGAAGTAATCCATAAATCACTGCGGTTGGATACGTTTTTCCTGAACTTTTTACTCAGATTAACACAACGTAATATGACCTTGTTTTTGCTCATCGTTTAAAAATACTCCACTATGTCTTGTTCTTTCTTTTGAAAGTAGAATGCCGATAAAACCAACAGAATTAATCCGCAGCAAAGCGAATAAAGCAAGCGCTGAACATTGATATCCAAACTGACTTCAAAAAGAGATTGTCTGAAAATCAAAACGGGATAAGACAACGGATTTAAAAAGTACATGGTTTCGGTTATGGGGTATCTTTTAAACAATTCTTCTTCCAAAACCTGAATATCAATGAATATGGGCAAACTGAAAAATACCAGTTGAAGCACATACGGAAGAAGTAATTTAATATCGCGAAAAAAAATGTTCATCATGGCTAATATGACGGAAAAAGAAAGAGATATCAGAAATAAAACTGCCAGTGAAATGATGAACGGAAATAAATGGAAGTGTAAGGAAAAATTCGATAATAATGCAATAAGCACGAAAACCAAAAAAGAAATGAAAAAATCAACTACCGGAAGAATGGAGGAGGTTACGGGAAGAATAATTCGGGGAAAATATACCTTTGATACAATCGAACTGTTTTGAAGCAGGGAATTGCTGCCTTCGGTTATAATGGAAGAAATCATTTGCCAGATGATTATACCGGCACTGACAATAAAAAAGGAAGATGTTATTGAAGCATTCAGACTTCTCCCTTTGTTAATTAAATAATACACGCTCCCGAATAATATAATTTGCAGCATGGGTCTGGCCAATGACCAACCCACGCCAAGCCAGGTATTTCTGTATCGGATAATAAAATCCCTAAGGATAAGGTGGCGGACTAAACCCGTAAAATTTGGGAGATCTTTCAGCGACTGAAATATGTTTTGTTCAGAGGAAATGCGTGTTTTTTTCATTAAAATCCCAAATTTATGGAAATATTGAATGATTTTGTATTATAACTTTGTCTTGATCAGCTTCATAATTATAGACAGAAATATTTTACCTGCCATAAGCAAGGAATTGTATTCTGAAATTCTAGAAAATGTGAAGTGAAAATATTTGCAAGGGCTGGAATTATAAAAGAAAGAAAATCAATAAATTAATGTATAAACGGCTTTTTGAATATACAAAAAGATAAATATTCATTTTCTGGAATAGAATTGTTAATATTTCCCAAGTTTAGTTAGCCAAAGAACCGGATGCGGCAGGGAACTAATATGCCGAGTTTTGAAATAATGGATGCCGATTATGAAATTGATACAAATCATGTCATTAATCACTTGAAAAAGTAAAAAGATTGACTTTGGTCACTTTTTTTGAATGTTGTAACATTTAATTTTGTTTGATAAACCATAAAATTATGAAAAAGAACATAGGAAATATCGACAAGGCCATTCGTCTGATTTTGGCCATTGTGTTCGTAATATTGTATTTTACCCATATGGTAAGCGGCACAATCGGAATATTTTTGCTTGTATTTGCAGCCGTATTTGCACTGACAAGCCTGATAGGTTTTTGCCCGCTTTATCCTTTGCTTGGCATAAACACTTGTGCGGCCGAAAAAGAGTAGATTAAAACTTTTGTAATTTTTTAAGCCCTTAATACAACTCAGAGTCTTTTTTTAACAAATTTTTTTGCCATTTCCAGGCGGATAGAATCATGTCTTTTAAATCGTATTTACATTCCCAGTTTAATTCTTTTCGGGCTTTAGTGTTATCGGCATATACGGCAATAACATCTCCGCTTCTTCTGGGCCCGATGGTAAAGGGCAGATTCTCTCCGGTGTATTTCAGGAAGGCTTCTATCACTTCCATAACTGTATAACCGTTTCCGCTTCCTAAGTTGAAGATTTCAGGAATTTTTTTATTTTTTACGCTATAATTCAAAGCAAGAACATGGGCACGGGCAATATCCGAAACATGAACGTAATCGCGGATACAAGTACCGTCGCGCGTCGGATAGTCATTTCCATGAACCGTCAGGGTGTTTAATCCCGCTGCAGTTTGGGTGATAACAGGAAACAAATTAGACGGCTTGTGTATGGGATACTCACCGATTTCACCCGAATGATGTGCGCCCACCGGATTAAAATAACGCAGTAATATGTAATCCGAGGATGGAAATAAGCGGGCATACTGTTTGATAATTTCTTCCCCGACCGATTTTGTATGAGCATAAGGCGACTCGGGGAATTTTAAAGGTGTGTTTTCAGTTACCGGTAATTCATCGGCATTACCGTAAACCGAACAGGATGAAGAAAAAATAAATTTTTTTATGTTAAAATTTTTTGCAATTTCAAGCATGTTTACTAATCCCGTGATATTATTTTTATAGTACTTATCAGGTTTTTCACAACTTTCGCCCACAGCTTTAAATGCGGCGAAATGGATGATACCAAATATTTCTTTTTCTTTTTTTATCACATCTTCCAATGCATTTAAATCGCATATATCGATATTGTAATGCCTGAAGGTTTTATGACTAATTTTTTCCAAACGCTTATTAACTTCTGGAAAGGAGTTGGAAAAATTATCGATGCCTATGGGGTCAAAATTATCATCCATGAGCATCTCAGCCATGGTATGCGAACCTATATAGCCCGAACTGCCGGTTACAATTATTTTTTTTTTCATTAATAATCCGATTTGGGTCTGTTCAATTTGGTTTTACCGGCAAATGTAAGCAGATTTTCAGGTTTATCATCGGAAAGTAGCCCGGCAAATGGCATATTTGTCTCATTTTCAGGAAAAACGATTTCCTTCTCCGCTTCCGTAAGGTTCATTCTTATTGAGAGTTTATCGGGAATATAAATGGAGAATAGATTGAATTTCTCTATGACATTTATGAGTTTAGCGCCATAATCTTTAGATGTAGCATAACCGCATTCTTGTAATCCGAAGCACCATTCTAACCATTGATTCCTGTCAAACTTAAACAAACTTTTATACCTTGGTCTTGAAAGTAGGAATAAACTATGGTCCTCAAAAGAATCAAAATCGGAGGTATATTTTCTGAATTTTTCATAAAGCGTATCGTCGTGATAATAAACGGATTCGCCTTGCCATTCCTTATGGGACTTAATTCCGAAGTGGTTTCTGGATATTTGAGTTAATAAACTGGTTCCGGCATCCGATTCTATGATGGCCTGGGCTAAGGTAACAATGGCTGGGATTCCGTATTTTATCTCTTGTTCAATGGCCAAATCCGAATATTTATGAATATAATAAGTGATTTTTATTGAATCGTTGGTTAAACGGGCAAATAAAGATGTGCTAATAATAAATAAGATAAATTTAATTAAAAACATGATTATAAAGTTAACTTGAATAAGAAATGTTTTTTGAATTAACTTTGAATATTACTAACAGGGATTTATTAAAAGTCATTTTTTACTTTTAAAAGAATATGCCGGGTATAAATATTAAAAGTTTTATAAAAAATATTTCAAAATATTTTGGTAGATTTATAAACATTTTATAATTTTGCAGTCCCCTTTTTGGAACGTTCTTTGATGCGCCGGAGTAGCTCAGCTGGTAGAGCAACTGACTTGTA
>FQKF010079053.1_pt1 | contig 16587 bp, 16 predicted proteins | sample 1504521 | NCBI WGS metagenome assembly FQKF01 (sample SAMEA4475357, study PRJEB15587) | soil metagenome | biome: Soil; feature: Field | place: India | collected 2015-03-11 | depth 0 m
CGATTACGACCGCGAAAAACTGCAAGAGCGCCTAGCCAAACTGGCTGGCGGCGTAGCCGTGCTTTATGTAGGTGCAGCCACCGAGGTAGAGATGAAAGAAAAGAAAGACCGCGTAGACGACGCCCTGCACGCCACCCGCGCTGCCATTGAAGAAGGCATCGTCGTCGGTGGTGGTGTTGCCTTAGTGCGCGCCATCTCCAGCCTCGACGGTCTGAAAGGCGCCAACGAAGACGAGAACACCGGCATCAACATTGTGCGCAAAGCGCTCGAAGCGCCCATTCGCGTCATCGCCGAAAACGCCGGTATTGACGGTTCCATCGTCTTCCACAGAGTGCTCGAGGGCGAAGGCGGCTTCGGCTACAACGCCCGCACTGACAAATTCGAAGACCTGAAGAAAGCCGGCGTGATTGACCCGACAAAAGTTACGCGCATCGCGCTGGAAAACGCAGCCTCCATCGCCGGTCTGGTGCTCACCACCGAGTGCGTCATTAACGAAAAGCCCGAGAAAAAGGCCTCGATGAATGGCGCGCACTCCGGCATGGGCGGCATGGACATGATGTAATTTGCCCATCCAGCACACATATGGCAACATCAAGCGGGCGAGTCGGTGCCGCACCAGGCTCGCCCGCTTGTCTTTTATTGCGTCAGGCCATTACTCCGGCATTGGAAACTGCTCGGCCCGAATGCTCTCGGCGCAGGCAAAATGCCCTCTTGGACAGAGCTTTTTACCGTGCACCCCGCAGGGACGGCAGAGTAGCCGCTCAGAGGTTTCAACAATAAAATGCCTGCTCGATAGCGGCCCAAAACCAAAAGCCGGAACCGTGGAGCAGAAAACAGCCACCACCGGAGCATCCACTGCCGAAGCCAGATGTAAGGGCGCCGAGTCATTGACATAGTTCATCGCAGCGCGCCGCATCAGCGCCGCCGAGGCCAGCAACGAAAGCTGACCTGCTACCGAATATACCTCCGAACGGGCAGCCTGCCGCGCTAAGGCCTCACAAGTCTCCACATCTCCAGGCCCACCCAATAGTAGTATGGCATAGTGTTTCGGTATGCGCGCTATCACTTCCAGCCATTTGTGTGGCGGAAATTGCTTGGTAAACCATACCGACGCAGGCGCTATACACACCCAGGGTCTATCCGCCGGCGCCACCAATAAAGCCGCACGCTCGTCTTCTTCAGACGGATAAAGGCGCGGCATCTGGAAAGAACCGTCGGTCAAATGCTCTACCAATGCCAGATTGCGATACACCTCATGCACGGAGCCCTTCGCCTCGCCAATAGCATGCGAAACGCGACGGCTAAACAGCGGCGAAAGCGGATTTTTGATAAAACCCACCGTATGATTGGCCCCCGAAAACACTGTCAACAGACCCGAGGCCATAAAACGCTGGCAATTCACCACCCAATCGTAGCGCTCTTGCCGCAGCTGGCCAACCAGATGCCATAAATGGCGATACTTGCGGCGCTTCTTTTCCCAAACCCAAACCTTGTGGATAAACGGATGCCTGCTGAAGAGCCCCTCGTTGCCGCGACGCACTAGAATATCTATTTGCGCCTCAGGGTAGTGCTGGCGCAACTTTTCGGCAATTGGCGTAGCCAACACCACATCGCCGAGGAACGCGGTCTGAATAATCAAAAATTTCACCGCGCAAAAGTCGGCAAGCGCCAGCGTAAAGCAGCGCCCCTACCCTACCAAACCGGACGAAGGTCGGGGCGATCGGCGTAGCCCCACTCATCGCCAGTCTCCAACTCAGGCATGGGGTGCGATTTGTCTTTCAAAACGCTGACCACCATCCAGATAACTAAAAAAGGCGACAGGCTAAACACCATCCAGGCCGCTGCATAGCTGAAAAACGGCCCAAAGAGCGCAAAAATGAACAGAACTAACGTCGTTACACCAATAGGAAAATTCGATGAGCGGAACATAACACCGGGCTTTAATGGCCATAGTAACGTCCGTAGGCGTCGTAAGTTTTCACCCACCGAGCGCTTTTCAGTGCCGCACCGGCTTTTTTTAAAAACATGTGTTTTTTTCCAAAAAAATTTGCACGCAAAACATAGCGCACTATACCTTTGCACCCACTTTAGACCAAACGCGGTCGAGCATAGAAAAATGCGGGAATGGCGGAATTGGTAGACGCACACGTTTCAGGGGCGTGCGCCCTCACGGGCATGCGAGTTCGACTCTCGCTTCCCGCACTCGAAATAAAAAAGGCCTGTGCTTAAAAAGCGCAGGCCTTTTTGCTTTTGTAGCAAAGGCTACCCAATAGCGTCAGCGTCGGAGTTCCTTCAGCAGCTCTTCCAGTTCCAGCTCATCGCCCGGAGAGTAGCCGGTGTGTTCATACACGATATAGCCTTTCGAGTCTATGACCAGTGTGTAAGGGATCTGTGCAACGTTGGCTGTTATCTGAAATTCCTTATTAAAGTCGTGCAGGATGCGATAGGGCCACTTCTTTTGAGCTACCGTTGCCGGTACTTTGGCAGCTGTACGTGAGTCGTCCACGCTGATGGCCACCAGTTCCATGTTGTATTTTACCTTCCACTCGTCGTAATAGTCCAGAATGGCGTCCAATTCTTTTTTACACGGCGAGCACCAAGTGGCCCAAAAGCTGATGACTGTGATTTTGCCCTCTTGCGGAATTTCCTGGGCATCCAAGGTTTTGCCCTCTAATGTTTTGAGTTTCGCCGGGGCCAGGCGTTTGTTTTCTTGAGCATGGAGCGCTACCGCCAGGCAGCAAAGCAGTAGAAAAAGCAGGTGTTTTTTCATCGAGAAAAGATAGGCGTTTAAAAAAGCATCCAAAGGTACGGCAAAATGCCGTGCTATTGGCAAGGATTGGCGCATGCGTACCCTTAGTTTAACATAGCTTTTGCTTATAAACACCCGACCAGCAGCTAAACGATTGGCTGCGGCAATGGTTTACCTCCCGTGCTGCCGGATAATCTCGCTCCGTCCACTACTTTTGCAGCGTTCTTTTCACTGGTCATTCCGAACATTCCACCTTACAATGCCTGTCATCGAACTGCATATTCCCAACCTGGGCGAGTCCATCACCAACGTAACCTTTGCCAAATGGCTCAAGCCTAACGGCGCCTGGGTCGCCATGGATGAGCCGCTGTGCGAAATTGAGACTGAAAAAGCCAACCAGGAATTATCGGCTGATAAGGCCGGCAAGCTGACTCACGTCGCCCGCGAGGGGGAAGACCTGGAAGTGGGCGCTGTGTTTGCCCGAATAGACACGGATGCCGCTCAGGACATTCCTTCGGCCGCAGCACCCTCGGCAACGGCGGCGCCCGTATCCCAAACGCTAGCACCTGCTGCAGCCAGCGAGCAGACCTATGCCAGCAGACACCCTTCGCCAGCCGCAGCCAAAATCCTGACTGAAGGCGGACTGACGCCTGCCGATGTGACAGGCACTGGCCGTGGCGGACGCATCACGAAAGAAGACGCTCAGAAAGCATTGGAAAAAAAGGCGCTCCCCCCTGAAACCGCAACTCCGGCACCTGCGCCTGCGCCCAAGCCGGAAAAAAGTGAAGCACCAGCCACGCCGACACCCGCAGCGCCATTCACCCGAGAAGAACGCCGCCAGCGCATGAGTCGCATGCGCCGCACCATCGCTCGCCGATTGGTGAGCGCCAAAAACAACACGGCTATGCTCACTACCTTCAACGAAGTGGACATGAGCGCCGTCATCGCCCTGCGCGAGAAATACCAAGAAGCCTTCGTCAAGAAGTACGGCATCAAACTGGGCTTCATGTCCATTTTCGCAAAGGCCTGTGCCAAAGTGCTGCTGGAGATGCCCGATGTGAATGCCTTTATTGACGGCGACGACATCGTTTACCACGACTACGCCGACATCAGCATCGCCATCAGCACGCCTAACGGTCTGGTAGTGCCGCCCATACGCAATGTCGAAAGCCTCGGCTTCCATGAAATCGAACTCCAGCTCAAAGACTTGGCTGCCAAAGCGCGCGAAGGCCGGCTGTCGCTCGAGGAAATGAGTGGCGGTACCTTTACCATTACCAACGGCGGCGTCTTCGGCAGCCTGATGAGCACACCTATATTAAACGAACCACAGAGCGCCATCCTGGGCATGCACGCCATTAAGGATAGGCCCATAGCCGTCAACGGACAGGTGGAAATCCGACCCATGATGTATTTGGCCCTCAGCTACGACCACCGCATTGTGGACGGCTCTACGTCCGTAACCTTCTTAGTGAAGGTCAAAGATCTCATAGAAGATCCGGTGCGTTTGTTGATGGACCTTTAACTGCTACGCCCAAAGGCGCTCTGCCCCTCGCCTGTGGCTCAGTCAATGACCGACACCTTGAGCATGTTAGTGCGTGCCCGCTTTTGCAGCGGCATGGAGGCTGTATTTATCAAAATATCATTGGTGCGCACGATGCCGGCGTTTTTCAGGATTTCATTGCAGTCCTGAATGGTCTCGTCGGTACTGGAGTCGCGGTTGTAGTAGAAGCATTGCACGCCCCACAGTAGGTTGAGCGTCCGCAGGATATGCTGCTGATCGCTGAAGATGTAAATGCGCGCTTTGGGCCGGTAGCTACTCATTTTGAAGGCCGAATAGCCGGAGACGGTCAAGCCCACAATGCCTTTGGCGCCGATTTCTTCGGCAACGCGACAGGCGTTGAAGCAGATGACGTCGTTCTGAAAGGTGCTGGCATGCGTGACAGCTTTCGGGCGTTTGCTCTCGATTTGGGGCCAGTAATGGCGCTCGGCCTCCTCAATGATGCGCGTCATAGCGCGCACTACTAAAGTGGGGTGTGCGCCTATGGCCGTCTCACCACTTAACATCACCGCATCGGCACCGTCCAGCACGGCGTTGGCCACGTCAGTAATCTCGGCGCGCGTTGGAGAGGGATTTTTAATCATGCTGTCCATCATCTGCGTAGCCACGATGACCGGCCGCGAGAACTGCATGCACAGCTGAATAATCTCTTTTTGCATCATGGGCAGGCGCTCCATAGGCATTTCGATGGCCAAATCTCCCCGGGCAATCATGATACCGTTGGCTGCTTTCACGATGGAGCGGATGTTGCGCAACGCTTCGGGCTTTTCGATTTTGGCCATCACTTTGGCGCTGTGCCGACGTGCTTCAATGCGGCGGCGCAAGTCATCCACGTCCTCGCGCGAGCGCACAAACGATAGGGCGATCCAATTCACAGACGGCTGCATTAGAATAAAGTCTAAATCGCGGAGGTCCTTTTCCGTCAGCGCCGGCAGTTTGATATTGGTATCGGGCAGGTTGACGCCCTTGTTGCTGCTCAGAATACCGCCATGCAGACAACGCAACTGAACGGTATCCTTCTTGTTGGTCGCCACTACTTCAAACTCCAGTTTGCCGTCGTCCATCAAAATGCGCTCGCCTACGTCGCAGTCCTCGGCAAACTGCTCGTAGGACATGTAAATCTTTTCGCGTGTACCCACGACGTCTTCATTCACCAGTGTGATGATGTCGCCGGTCTTCAATTCTAAGGCGTCGTTCTCAATCCTGCCCACGCGTAACTTGGGACCTTGCAAATCGGCCAGAATACCGATGTGCAAGTGGTATTCCTCATTGATGGACTCGATGTGCCGAATCACCTCCAAATGGTCTTTGTGGGTACCATGGCTGAAATTCAGCCGGAAAACATCCACCCCGGCCTCTACCAGCGCCAAAAGTTGTTCACGCTTCTGGGAGGCCGGACCAACGGTGGCAACAATCTTAGTATTCTGACCACTGTTTTTCTCCATGAGAGGAACATTCTGAGAAAACAGCGCTTCTGCTTCTGCTCGTACCATAGGTAAGTTTTTTAGTGTTAAATTAACAATAAGTAGCCGCGACAAATATACGACCTTTGCTCTACCTGGTACAAATTCAGCGCCAAAACACTGCTTTTTAATAAAAAATAAACGTGAAATGCCGCCCAGCGGCCTTTAGGTACTAAGTGTACAATTTACAAATAACTGATTTGTGGGCTGGAGAGTATAGCAAAAAATAGAAAACAAAAATTTTTTTAAAAAGTGCGACAGCCGTTTCTTTGCCCCTCGAAAAATGGCATTTTTTCACCTAAAGTTCATCAAAGATTATGGCAAACGTCGCCGAACGCGTAAAGAAAATTATTGTGGACAAGCTGGGGGTAGATGAAAGCGAGATAACGTCTGAAGCCAGCTTCATCCAGGATCTCGGAGCGGACTCGCTCGACACCGTGGAACTCATTATGGAGTTTGAACGGGAGTTCGACGTATCTATCCCTGACGAGCAAGCGGAAAAGATCCAGACTGTTGGCCAGGCCATCGAGTATTTGGAGAAGCAGCTGGCTTCCTGACTTATTGAAGCCGCAGCTCGGCTATAAGCGTAAAAGGTTCAGGGCTTTAGCGTCCTGAACCTTTTGGCTTTTAGCGGCGTCCTTTTTGTACCTTTGCAGCAGTTTGCCCTGTTTGTAAACAGTACTGCTATTGTTAACAGTCAGCATATAACGTATGATGAGACGTGTTGTCATCACGGGCATGGGTGCTCTCACGCCTATCGGCAATAGCCTGGAAGCCTACTTAGACGGGCTACGCCGTGGGGAGAGCGGTGCTGCGCCGATCACCCAATTCGACGCCAACCTGTTCAAGACTCACTTCGCCTGTGAGGTAAAGGGTTTTCAACCGGAAGAACACCTCGACCGCCGGGAAGTGCGTCGCCTGGATCGCTTTACGCAGTTTGCTTTAGTGAGCACGGCGGAAGCGCTGAAAGACTCTGGCCTCGATTTAGATAGCATTGATAAACAGCGCGTTGGCGTTATCTGGTCTTCAGGCATTGGTGGATTGGCTACCCTCGAAAAAGAAATCGAGGACCACGCTCTGGGCAATGGCACACCACGGCACAGCCCATTTCTCATTCCGAAAATGATTGCCGACATCGCCGCGGGGCATATTTCTATTCAATATGGTTTCATGGGAGTGAATTACGCCACGCTATCCGCCTGCGCGTCCTCGTCGCACGCGCTCATGAACGCCTTTGACTACATCCGCATCGGTCGGGCCGACGTTATCGTGGCGGGCGGCTCCGAAGCCACCATCACGAAGACCGCTGTGGGAGGCTTCAACTCGATGAAAGCCCTCAGCGAGCGCAACGACGACTACAAAACGGCCTCCCGCCCCTTCGATAAAGACCGCGATGGCTTTGTGCTGGGTGAAGGCGCGGGGGCGCTCATTCTGGAAGAATACGAGCATGCTGTCCGGCGCGGCGCGCGCATCTACGCCGAAATTGTCGGGGCAGCCGCTACCGCCGATGCTTACCACATCACGGCGCCACATCCCGACGGCGTGGGAGTGATCCTGGTCATGAACCTGGCTCTTCTGGATGCCGGCCTCAAGCCCTCTGATATTGACTACATCAACGTCCACGGCACCTCGACGCCACTGGGCGATGTGGCGGAGCTAAAAGCCATCGGCCAGGTGTTCGGCGAGCACGCCTATGCCCTCAATATTTCATCTACGAAGAGCATGACCGGCCACCTGCTTGGCGCCGCCGGCGCCATTGAAGCCATCGCTTCCGTGTTGGCTATCTATCACGACTTCGTACCGCCCACCATCAACCACTTCACCGACGACCCGGAGATTGACCCTAAACTCAACCTGACGTTCAACCACGCCCAGCAACGTACTGTGCGCGCTGCCATGAGCAACACCTTCGGCTTCGGCGGGCACAACGCCTCGCTCGTATTTAAAAAAGTGACGCCTTAATGCAGACTCTCCGAATTACCTGAATAAAACCAAACGGAAGCACCCGAATTCGGGTAACTTCAACTTGACTGCTCATATGTCCGGCATCATTCGCTTTTTCAGACGCTTATACAACTACTACCTCAGCCCAGACCGGGAAATCGCCAAGCGTTTGAAAAACATGCTCGGTTTCACTCCAGCGTACCTGAGCCACTTTAAGCTGGCTTTTTACCACAAAAGCAACGCTTCCTCGCGCGATTATGCCATATCGAACAACGAACGATTGGAATTTCTGGGCGACGCCGTCCTGAGCACCATCGTAGCAGAATACCTCTTCACCAAGTACCCCAACGGCGATGAAGGTTTCCTGACCAAAATGCGCTCCAAGATCGTCAAGCGCCATTCCCTAGACGAAATTGCCGACCGCATGGGGCTGGATATGTTGCTCTCGCAATACAACAACACCCGTCTGTCGCGCTCGATGCTGGGCAACGCGCTGGAAGCCTTAGTCGGCGCCATCTACATCGAAAAAGGCTACGAATACACCAAAGATTACGTCATCCGTCGCATCCTGCGCCGATATTTAGACATCCATGAACTGGAGCACTTCGACGATAACTACAAAAGCCAACTGCTCGAATGGTGCCAGAAACACGGCCATACCGTGGATTACAAGGTGCTCTCGCGCTACAAAAGCGACAAACGCGATAAGTTCAAAGTCGCCGTCTATGTGGACGGAAAGAAAGTGGGCACTGCCGACGATTTCAACAAGAAAAGTGCTGAACAACTGGCCAGCGAACGAGCCATGTATGCCCTGAATATTCTGTCAAACCCCAACAACCACACGCGCCATCTAGCCGAAATAGAAGAAAAAGAAGGCAGTGAGGAACCCGACAACGCCTGATGCCATGCCCTACCCGACCGACGGCATTCAGTTGCGCAGGCGCGATTGCCCCATGAAAAAGGAACTGTATTCCCGGAAAATAGGGCCAAACACGTATTGTTGCGTAATGTAGTAGTCCTGCCCTTCGTTGACCTCCGTGAGGTAATGGACAACAGACATCTGCCGAGTTTGCGTATCCTCCTGCACGTTAATGGGCCAAAAACGAGCCTTCGTAGAAGTTTTGTCGGTGCGTTCCAAATTCACGATAGCAAACGGCACTAAGGCCCGGATGGAGTCCACATTCAACTCATCATGGGCGAAGCCTTCTGCACCCAGGAACTCGTATTTGAGCAGATAGGCCTCAGCGGCACCTTTGCGCTGTGGCGCCTTGCTCACGGGAGTGGTGCTGAACAAAGGGCGCACAACATATTCCGCCTCGTCCACTTTGTCTATTCGGAAGGAAGCGCTGCGATGTTGTGGGTATTCCACCGAAATGGACTGGATCTTTTCCGGCTTTTCGGTGAAAATCATCCGATCGCGCCAGTTTTCGTCGCCCAGCAGGTAGCGCACCCGCACCTGACCGATAAGCCCGGGCAGGTAAACCACATAAGGCTGTTCAGCACCATCCATAATCATATAGGTGCCGCGCTCGTCGGGGGTAACGCCACCGACGTAGTAGCTTTTTAGCAGGCGATTGTGGCGCTCGTACAACTCCACTTTTATACCGTCTGCCGCCAAGGTTTGCACGACGTTTTTTTCAGCGGCTTTGGGCGGCACATACAACACATTGAGGCAGCAAACGGTCTCCAGGAGCACCTCGATGGCCGAGGGCCTGACTTTGTAAAGGTTGTTGTACACCCAATGGTCGCCCTGGCGCTTCAGGTCCGCCGTGCGCCCGCGCCGATCAGCGATGAAGATGCGGTGGATGGCATTCGTGTCACGCACGGCGAAGTCCATGTCCGGCTCGATGCGGCTGCCCATTTCGTAGCGTTTGTTCTGCTGCCAGAAGTAGTACGTTGCTGCGCCCACCAGCAGGAAAAGTGCCAGCAAAAGCCCGGTTCGTTTCGGGAAATTTGTGCTCATATTCTAAGTGCGTGTTTTTAATTCATCCGATGTAAGACTAGCCTCTCCCGAAAGCGAAAGCCTTCAGGGCGACGCGATATAGGGCCGTGATCGGACGAATACTTCAGGATTACACGCGCAAAAAAACAGCGTTTCCCGGAACTATACTCTGGAAATAATACCACTTACTTCATGGCGCCGGGCTCATCAAGTTCATGTACGCGGAATGCCATAATGATGCGAGCGGCCTCAACCTCAAAGTTGGCCACGTCCGAAACGCCCTGAGCAGCTAAACCTTTCAGCCATTTTTTCCAGTTCCGGCCAGCGTTCTTCTTCAGTTCCGCGTACCAGTCCTTGCGGCTGTAGTAAGCATTGAAGTCGCGCAGACTTTCCCAGGCAGTGTTATACCGCCGATAGCAGACGCCATCCAGGGTAATGACTGCCCCGGGCCAGTCGGCGGTGCAACGCAGAGCCACATAGTTGTTGGCCTCTGTAGCGCAATTGCGCTTGCCAGCAAAACTGTTGATGTAAGCACTGGCCAGCAACACTGACGCGGGCATGCCGAAGCGCTCCTGCTCTGCCACGGCCGTGCGCGCAAAGCGCTGCAAAAAGGCTACCGTCGTGGCATCATCTATGGCAGGCAACTGAATACCCGCGGCAGCTACCGGCTCAGCCAGCGCATCCGCTAACGAGGCCGACTGCGGCGCAGTGTGGAGACGCTGGGTAAAGCGCTCCGGCGTCTCCTTCGGCGGAGTCATGGGTACCAGCTCCGCTGGCTGCGACGACGGACGACGCCGCCACAACGCCAGCAGCACCAACAGCACCAAGGCCAACTTAAACCAGTGCCGGCGAACAAATCGCCACAGCAAGCCAGATGCGCCACGGCCTCCAGCAGCAGCCGGCGAAGCGCTCCGAGACGAACGAGAGTACATCCGTGAGAACATAGTGAAACCTCCGATTTGTGCTGCCAGCAATACCGACCGTCATGCCCAGCCCCCCATCAGAAGGTTACAACCAGAATGCCTCACGAGCATCCGGGCATAAGACAGGTAAAGCATGTGCCCCACCCTGCTTTGCCCCACTTGCTTACTCAAAAAACGGGCATCGCACTTCCGAAAAGACGCCAGGCTGCAGCCCTCCTGCTCGCAGCGGTTAAAAACACATTGTTTTTTCATGAAGCCAAAAAGCTCAAATGAGACGGCAAATGTAAAACAAAATGTTTTTTTGAAAAAATTTTTCTGCATCTTCTCGAGAGCAAGGCCACGGCAGGGCAAGAACAGCTCGAAACGGGAGCACTCATCTCGCCTGCCCTAACTCCGATAACACCGCCAAAAACGCCCCCGTCCCCTGTGCTCCCGAAATACCTCGGCGGCGATTGAAGACGAAGAAGGGGACACCGGCTATCTCGAGGCGCTCGGCCTGGGCAATGTCTTCGCGCACTTCCTTAGCGTAGGCGTCGCTTTGCAGCATGGCGCGCACGGCGTCAGTCGGCAGTCCGGCTGCTTCACCGAGGGCTTGGAGTACTGTGGGGTCGGCGATGTTTTGGCCGTCAGTAAAATAGGCCGCCATGAGCCTCTCCTTCACCTCCGACTGGAGCCCATAATGGCGGCCCAGTTGCAGCAGCCGATGGGCGTCGAACGAGTTGGCCACTACCGATTTATCCAAGTGGTACTCCAGCCCTACGCCGCGCGCCATGTCGGTTACGTAGGCCATGATGTCGCGCGTTTGCGCCTCTGACCAGCCCTTGCGCTCGGCGAGGGAGCGCACCGGATTTTTCGACGGGTCGGTCTGCAGCGTTGGGTCGAGCTGGAAACTGCGCCAGATAACCTCCACGCTCTCTCGCCCGGGATACTGCGACAGGGCTGCTTCAAATTGGCGTTTACCAATATAGCAGAATGGGCACAGCACATCAGACCAGATTTCTACTGTGATGCGCGAATACGTTTGCGGAGCAGAGGGCGATGAGGTGGCTTCAGGCATCATATTTTGAGCAAAATAGGTGGTTAAGCCCGTGTTTAACAGGCAAAAAATCAACAGGCTGTAGCGTAAATGGTGTTTCAACATACAAGAGTAACACCGCCTGCGCGGCAAAAGTTGTAGCGCCCTGTGGGCTCTTCAGGGTGCTACTCGGCCTGAAGAAAAGGTGGTCCGGCTCTGATTTTGGGGAGAAGTACTTTTGCAATCGTTTGTCAACTTTGCATGCTCATTTCATTCACACTAAAATCGGTATGCGGGCGCATGGACTACGATTACATCATCATCGGCAGCGGTTTTGGCGGCTCTGTCAGCGCACTGCGTCTGTCAGAGAAGGGCCATCGGGTGCTGGTGATTGAAAAAGGCAAATGGTACCGCGCGGAGGATTTTCCGCGCACCAACTGGCAGCTGTCGCGCTGGCTGTGGGCGCCGGCGTTGCGCTGGTTTGGCATTATGAAAATCACCATTTTCCGGCACGTGGGCTTCATCTCAGGCACGGGCGTGGGCGGCGGCTCGCTGGTGTACGCCAACACCTTGCCGGTGCCCAAACCCGCTTTTTTTCGCTCCGGAAACTGGAAAGACCTGGCGGACTGGGAAGCAGAACTGTCGCCACATTACGAGACCGCGCGCCGCATGCTGGGCGCAGCGCCCAATCCGCAGTTTTTCGACAACGACCGCGCACTAGAACAACTGGCCCATGAAATCGGGCAGCGCGAGCACTTTGGCCCTACCCACGTGTCGGTCTATTTCGGACGCCCGGGCGAGACCATACCCGACCCCTATTTCGGAGGGCAAGGGCCTGAGCGCACGGGTTGCATTTTCTGCGGCAGCTGCATGACCGGCTGCCGCCACAACGCCAAGAACACCCTGGACAAGAACTACCTGTATTTGGCCCAGAAACATGGCGCCGAAATTTTAGCCGAACATGAGGTGGTGGACGTTCGCCCTCTGGGCGCTGCCGACGGGAGCGATGGCTACGAGGTGGTGTTCAAGCCTTCGACGCGGCTGTTTGGTCGGAAAAAGCGCCTGACAGCCCACGGTGTCGTGTTTGCCGGCGGCGTCCTGGGCACGGTGGGCTTGCTGTTGCGGCTTAAGCGCCGCTCATTGCCCCGCCTGTCGGAGCGGGTGGGCTGCGACGTGCGCACCAACAACGAAAGCCTCATCATGATAACGCAGCTGGAAGGCGACGCTGACCTGTCGCGCGGAGTGGCGATTGGTTCCATTCTCCACACCGACGAACACAGCCACTTAGAGGTGTGCCGCTACGGCTCAGGGTCAGGCGCCTGGCGGCTGTCGGTGTTGCCTTACGTAACCGGTTCCAACGCACTTGTACGGCTGTGGCGCATCCTGGCAGAGGTGGCGCGCCACCCGCGCACTTGGTGGAAGTACCTGCGCGTGCACGACTGGGCGAAGAAGACGACCGTCCTGCTCTTCATGCAGACGTTAGACAGCACCGTAACCTTCCGACGTAGCCGCTGGGGCGGCATGCGTACGGAGGTCGTGGGCCAGCAAACGCCCACTGCTTTCATTCCACGCGCTACGGAACTGGCCCGCCACATGGAACACATCCTGAACGGCAAAGCCACGGCTTTTTTCCTCACACCGCTAGCGGGCATTCCCGGTACTGCGCACATCTTGGGCGGCGCCGTCATGGGCGCCTCTGCAGAAACGGGCGTCATTGACCGCGACAACCGCGTCTTTGGATACCAGAACATGTACGTCTGCGATGGCGCAGCCGTCTCGGCCAATCCAGGCGTAAATCCTTCGCTGACCATCACGGCCATCGCCGAGCGAGCCATGAGCCACATTCCGCCCAAAGGGCAGCGGGGCATTCAGTCCGCAACTCCCATTTCGACCACCACGCGGTCGCCCTTGAGCACTACCGACATAAAGCCATAGCCTTTACCGCCGCCGATGGTTACACCGCCCAGGTCGGAGTCTTACTCTATTGGCTTGGCCAACTCGCGAAACCACAGCGGGCGGAAAAGTACTAACGCCTGCTGCGGCGTCAGGCTGGAGGCTGGAATAGAGAAGATAAGGGTGCTGCCACCGTTGTAGATTTTCGTATCGCAGAATGCACCGTCCTGGTAGTGCTGACGATAGCCTTCCAACAGGTCGGGGTCTTCCAGTTTTTCGCGCCTCGTAGGCTTGGAAATGTAGCCATAGGCCATTTCCGCTTCCAACATGTCGCCGCCGGGCCATTCTATAAGCGGGAGGAAAGGCAGCAAGTAGCCCTCGAAAAGATAGCCCTCTTGACCAGAGACTGTACGTACTTTGACCCAACTGCCGCTCAGTTCAAATGGCCAGCTTTTTCGGCCACATAGCGCCGGCCGGGGGCTGCTGGCGCTAGCACCGTTACCGGCACGGTATCGCGCGGGACGACGGCTATCCTCTCCCCGTCTTTCGAGGGCGTCTTGCGCAGGACCGCGCCATCAGCGGCATGTACATACAGGCGCTGGACACCTGTTGAAGTGCCGGCCTCGCTCTCTGAGCGGCCTTCCTTTTTAGGGCCACAAGAAGCCCAGAGGCAGAGACCTAACAGCAAGAAAAGAGAGCGTGCGAGCATATTTTTTCCCATTTTTGGTGAAAAACCTAAGCAAAACAAGTGGATTTTCGCCGCCGCGGGTAATAGCGTTGCCAAACTTAACACAAAGGAAACAGCCTCAGCATGTAGGGGGAGACTTCGCAAAGACGCCAACATTTGGCGGCCCCACAAAGCCCTTCTACCTTTGCCGTCCGATGGCCGGTAGCGCTTGCAGGCGTTGTCAAAAGCCGGGCCGTTAACGTGCAGCCGATGAGACAGTTACTCGAATGCGTCCCGAACTTTTCAGAAGGGCGCGATATGGGCGTCATTCGCCAGATTACGGACGCAATTGAAAGCGTGGAGGGCATTCGCCTTTTGGATGTGGACCCAGGCCGGGCCACACACCGCACAGTAGTAACTTTTGTGGGCGAGCCGGCGGCAGTGGTGGAGGCCGCATTTCGGGCCATTCAGAAAGCTTGTGAACTGATAGACATGCGCCAGCACTCAGGCGAACACCCGCGCATGGGAGCGACCGACGTGTGCCCGTTAGTGCCGGTGAGTAACATCACACTGGAGGAGGCTGCCGAATGGGCGCGCCGATTGGCTGAGCGCGTAGGACGCGAGCTCGACCTGCCGGTCTATCTGTACGAGGCTGCCGCCAGCCGACCAGAGCGGAAAAATCTGGCCCACATCCGCGCAGGCGAGTACGAGGGCCTGCTCGAAAAGTTGGCCCATCCCGAGTGGAAACCCGACTTCGGGCCGGCGCGCTTCAACCCGAAGAGCGGCGCCACTGTCATTGGCGCGCGCGACTTCCTCATCGCCTATAATGTCAACCTGAACACCACCTCGACGCGCCGCGCCAATGCGGTCGCCTTCGATGTGCGCGAAGCTGGGCGCGTGGTGAAAGACCCCGCTACAGGCAAGCCTCTGCGCGACGAACACGGCGAACTGATACGCCAACACGGCATGCTCAAGGGCGTCAAAGGCATCGGCTGGTACATCGAAGAGTACGGCATTGCTCAGGTCTCGATGAACATCACTGACCTACAGGCCACACCGCTGCATATGGCCTTCGAGGCCTGTTGCCAGAGCGCCGAGCGCCGCGGCCTGCGCGTGACGGGCTCGGAATTGGTGGGCATGGTCCCGCTGCGTGTGCTGCTGGAGGCCGGGCGGTATTTCCTGAAAAAACAACAGCGCAGCGCCGGCGTCAGCGAGGAGGAACTGGTAAAAATTGCCGTCAAATCGCTGGGCCTGAGCGAACTGGCGCCCTTTGACCCGAAGAAGAAAATCATTGAATACCGCTTAGCCGATAATGGCGATAAGCGCCTGATTGACCGAGACTTGCGCGCCTTCGCCGATGAAACCGCCTCCGAAAGCCCAGCGCCGGGTGGCGGCTCGGTCAGCGCCTATGTGGGCGCTTTAGGCGCTGCGCTGGCGACTATGGTGGCCAACCTGAGCGCCCACAAACGCGGCTGGGACGACCGCTGGGAAACGTTCTCCGATGCCGCCGAAACGGGTCAGCGTCTCAAAGATGCTCTGCTACGCGCCGTGGATGAAGACACCGATGCCTTTAATGCCATTATGACAGCCTTCGGGCTGCCCAAGGGCACAGAAGTCGAGAAGGCTCAGCGCAAAGCAGCTGTTGAAGCGGCCACGCGCCGCGCCATTGAGGTGCCACTGCAAGTGATCCGTACTGCGTTGGATAGTTTCGTTCTCATCCGGCAAATGGCAGAGCAGGGCAATCCGAACTCCATCACCGACGCCGGCGTGGGCGCTCTGTGCGCGCGGGCTGCCGTATGCGGAGCCGCACTCAATGTGCTGATAAACACGAGCGGCCTGGAAGACCACGCCTTCGCGCAGGCCGCCGCTGATGAGGCCAACCGCGCTATTGCGGAGGCTAACCGACTGGAGCAGGAAATCACAGCGCTCGTGCGCCGGAAGATGGGCATCTGACACCTCACTGACCGGCACAAGGCTCGTTTGAGCTTGTTCAGTCTATTGGAGAAAACCACTTTTTTTCATCCCTCAAACCCGGATATTGCTCCCATGTACTTAGACACCTTTGAAGTCATCGGCGGCACGCCTTTACATGGCAAGCTACACCCTCAAGGAGCCAAAAACGAAGCGCTCCAGGTCATCAGCGCCGTGCTGCTAACAGACGACCCGGTAACCATCTCGAACATCCCAGACATTTTGGACGTGCGCAAGCTTATCGAACTGCTGCAGGGCTTTGGCGTAAGCGTAGAGCAGCTGACTCCCGACACGTATCGCTTTTGCGCCGGCACGCTCGACCTGGACTATCTGCGCTCGGATGCGTTCATGAAAGACGCCCAGCGCTTGCGCGGCTCGGTCATGCTCATTGGCCCCCTACTGGCGCGCTTGGGGCGGGCAGCCCTGCCCAAACCCGGCGGCGACAAAATCGGCCGCCGCCGC
>FQKF010018354.1_pt1 | contig 16571 bp, 15 predicted proteins | sample 1504521 | NCBI WGS metagenome assembly FQKF01 (sample SAMEA4475357, study PRJEB15587) | soil metagenome | biome: Soil; feature: Field | place: India | collected 2015-03-11 | depth 0 m
TCAGAGCACTACCTTGACAGGGTAGGGGTCGGAGGTTCGAATCCTCTATCACCCACTCTTTTATTTAAAATTGATCAAATTATATTCAGAAAATTTTAGAGTACTATTTATTTTTTTTGGGTGCAATAAGCATAATCATGCGCTTACCTTCCAACTTTGGGAGTTGTTCGGGTTTACCATATTCTTCCAGATCATTGGCAAATTTCAATAATAGGATTTCTCCCTGTTCCTTAAATGCAATTTCTCTTCCTTTAAAGAAGACGTAAGCTTTCACTTTAAAGCCTTCTTTTAGGAAATTGATGGCATGATTTTTTTTGAAATTGTAATCGTGGTCATCTGTATGCGGGCCAAAGCGAATATCTTTAACAACAACCTTTGCGGCTTTGGCTTTCATTTCTTTGGCTTTCTTTTTTTGCTCAAAAAGAAATTTATTGTAGTCAATCAACTTACAAACGGGCGGGTCGGCCTGAGGTGAAATTTCTACCAAATCCAATCCTTTTTCTTCGGCCATTTTCAAAGCTTCAGATAACGGATATATTCCAGCCTGGATTCCTTCGCCAACCACTCTGACAGGGTCGGCGGTTATCATATTGTTGATTTTATGTTGGTATTCTCTTACTCCGGGCCTGATGAATCCTTCTTTAAGCCCACGCTTTCTATTTTGTTTTTCCAAATTACTTATAAGTTTAAATGGTTTGCAAAGGTAAAAAATTTATGAATTAATATGGATTTCCGACTCTTTTTTAAAAAGTTCCAATAATTCATCCAGATTGAAAGTTCCCATGTCGCCCTTACCATGCTTTCGCACAGCTACGGTATGGGTTTCCATTTCTTTTTCTCCCACAATCAGCATAAAGGGAATTTTTTTGAGTTCATTATCACGAATTTTTTTTCCAATTTTTTCATTCCTAAGGTCGGGATATCCGCGGAAATCCATTTCGGAAAGTTGTCGGGTAATATGTTCGGCATAATGATTGTATTTATCGCTGATGCTAAGAACGGCAAATTGTTCAGGTGCCAGCCAGAAAGGTAAATTGCCCCCACAATGCTCTAAGAGAACAGCCACAAAACGTTCCATACTGCCAAATGGAGCACGATGAATCATGACGGGCCTGTGTTTTTGGTTGTCGGAGCCCGTGTATTCCAATTCGAATCGTTCAGGAAGAATGTAATCGACCTGGATGGTGCCCAGTTGCCACTTACGCCCCAGGGCATCTCTGACCATAAAATCCAGTTTGGGGCCGTAAAAAGCCGCTTCACCGGGAACTTTTATGGTTTTTAATCCTTTTTCTTCGGCACTTTCAATTATGGCACGCTCTGCCGCATCCCACACCTCATCGCTGCCGATATATTTTTCTTTATGGTTCGGATCCCGCAAGGAAATTTGTGCCTGATAATCATCAAATCCCAGGGCTTTAAAAACATAAAGCACCAAATCAATGACATTACAGAATTCCTGTTTTACCTGATCGGGGGTGCAGAATATATGGGCATCATCTTGTGTAAAGCCGCGCACGCGTGTAAGTCCGTGAAGCTCGCCGTGTTGTTCATACCGATAAACCGTTCCGAATTCCGCTAACCTCAAAGGCAAATCTTTATAGGAGCGGGGTGATGACTTATAAATTTCACAGTGATGAGGACAATTCATGGGCTTGAGGAAGAAGACTTCGCCTTCATGCGGCGTTTGAATGGGTTGGAATGAGTCCTTACCATATTTTTCGTAATGCCCGCTGGTTACGTATAAATCTTTATGGGCTATATGAGGGGTGATAACCTGAAAATACCCTCTTTTGGTTTGTTGCCTGCGCATAAACTGCTCCAGACGTTCCCGCAGTGCGGCACCCTTAGGTAACCACAAAGGTAACCCCATGCCTACTTTCTCCGAAAACGTAAACAACTCCAATTCTTTGCCAAGCTTACGATGATCGCGCTTTTTGGCTTCCTCCAACTTTTCCAGGTAATCTTTCAGGTCTTTTTCTTTAGGAAAGGAAATGCCGTACATTCTGACCAGCATTTTATTTTTTTCATCACCCTTCCAATAAGCGCCGGCCACATTCATAATTTTTACGGCTTTGATGTAGCCGGTATGTGGCAAATGGGGGCCCCTGCACAAATCCGTAAAATTACCCTGAGTGTAAAAGGTGATGTTACCGTCTTCCAAACGTTCCAGCAGATCCAGTTTATATTCATCCCCTTTTTCTTTGAAATAGGCCACAGCTTCCTGCTTCGATATCGGTTTTCTCACGTAAGGATTTTCCTGTCGGGCCAATTCCAATATTTTCTTTTCTATTTTTTCAAAATCATCGGAAGTGATTTTGTGATCCCCCGGATCGATATCGTAATAAAATCCGTTTTCAACGGGAGGACCTACCCAAAATTTAACACCGGGGTATAAAGATTCCAATGCTTCAGCCATTAAGTGTGCGGAGGAATGCCAAAACGTGTATTTACCGCCATCGTCATCCCAGGTCAGTAGTTTAATGGAAGCATCGGTTTCTATAGGACGCGTCAAATCATAGATTTCTCCGTTAATTTCCGATGAAAGGACTTTCCTGGCCAATCCTTCGCTGATGGATTGTGCAATTTCTTTTGCCGTAATACCTTTTTTATACTCTCTGATTTGTCCGTCGGGAAATTGTATACGAATATTCATGTATGTATCTACTTCTTCTTAGAATATTTTTTTTCTGCATATTGGAGGGCAGTGTACAGATTTACAACACCTCCGTATTTACAAAGGTTTTTAAACTTTACCATATTTTTGGTATCTCCTCGGGGGTGGCCGGGTAAAATCACTTTGGTGTTTTTCCAATTTTTTAAGCTGCTTGCAGTAATGATTTTAATAATATCCTGAGGTGTAAGGTGGGGATAATATGAAAGAAGCACAGCCGCCACTCCAGCCGCTGCCGGACATGCCATGCTGGTTCCTTGCAAAAACATATATTGATTATTGGGGGTTGTGGCATAGATATCCACGCCCGGAGAAAAAACATCCACATTAATTTTTCCGTAGTTTGAAAAGCGGGCCGGAAGCAAAGAGTCGTTTTGCCAGTCCATTGCCCCGATGGTTAATACATTAGAAGCCTTTTTACCGTTGTTGTAAAAAGCAGAAGGATAATGGGTTACTTTATCAATATCCAGGTGATCATTACCGGCAGCATGAACCAATAAAACTCCTTTGCTTTCAGCATACTTAATGGCATCATCCACGACTTGTTTTTCAGGAGAAAACCTTTTACCGAAGCTCATATTGATGATACGTGCACCGTTATCGACGGCATAACGTATGGCATTAGCAACATCCTTATCTCTTTCATCGCCGTCGGGAACGCAGCGAACAGACATAATCCGCACGTTTGCTGCCACCCCGTCCATGCCGATTCCGTTTCCTCTTTGGGCGGCAATGATACCGGCCACATGTGTTCCGTGCAAGCTGGACGGGCCTTTGCAGTCATTGTTACCGTAATATTTCTCATAGGGGTCATTGATGTTATCACCAATAATTTCAGGCCTTGGATCGAAATTTTCATTCAGAGAATGATCAATCATATCAAAGACCTGCTCGGCTTGATTTTGTATATTTTTTTTGATATCGGAAAGGAAAATTTCTTTAGGATCTTTTTCACTTTTTTTTCCGGATTTTAACATCATTTGAATTTGCTTAATTTCATTATCATCGGATTTAAAAGCTAATGCATCTTCTAAATTCGGATTCGATTTTCCGCTTTTTTTGATTTCATTTTCCAGTTTTTCAATTCTGGAGAGCATAGTTTTAACCATGGTATAAGATGGCATAAACTTATCATTCATTTCCTTAATATATTCTTTAGCTTCGATATAAGTTTTGCATTCTTCTTTTGATTTTTTATCGGAAAAGTCGGATGGTTTTTTCCCCTCATATTTGGATTTCCAATTTCTGACAATTCGGGTTGCTTCCAGGGTTTCAGATTTAATATTTTTTCCGTCTTTTCCTCCCAAAAAACTCCAGCCGTGTATGTCGTCAATATATCCGTTTTTGTCGTCGTCAATGCCGTTGCCCGGAATTTCTTTTTCATTCACCCACATAACGTTTTTTAAGTCCTCATGGTCAAAATCCACTCCGCTGTCCAAAACGGCAACAATGATGGTGGAAGGTGTTTTGCTTGAAAGCAGTTCTTTATAGGATTTTTCCACACTCATTCCTCTGTATTTATCTTCAAACGGATCCAAAAGGAACCAGTTTTTGGGGGGCTTATTTTCCTGGCCGAAAAGCGCGACAAAAATGAAAATTTTAAATATTAATACAGGTGTTATTCTGTTCATAGTTGTTCAAATTTATGGTTTTTTTATTTAACAGCTGATTAGGGTTGAAAAGGTTTCTATGATATCATGTTTGGTTATGATATAATAATTCCCTCCAAGATCCTTCATCAGAACGGCGCTGTTTTCTTTGGTGATTAATCGGGAAATATCTTCAATGGGAGTTTTTTCATTGACAACAGGGAAGGGGGCATCCATGATTTGACAGGCTTTTTTATTTCGTATATCCGGATTTGATATGATTAGCCTGAAAACGTTCGAGTCGTTAATGGATCCAACGAAATTCCCGTTTTCCGTCACGGGAATCTGAGAAATATTGTAATTTTTAAATAAATCCAAAGCTTTTGTCACCGGATCATTCACATCGAGGGTGATAAGTTTTTTATTTTTCTGCCGGGCAATGATATCCGATGCTTTGGGTTTGGAAATTTCAAGGAACCCGCGGTCCCTCATCCAATCGTCATTAAACATTTTTCCCAAATAGCGTGTTCCGTGGTCGTGAAAAATGACCACTACCACATCGCCTTTTTTATAAAAATGCTTCATTTGTAATAAGCCCGCCAAAGCGGCACCGGCACTGTTACCCACAAAGATTCCTTCTTCACGGGCTATGCGTCGGGTCATAACGGCGGCATCCTTATCCGTAACTTTTTCAAAATGATCGATAATATCAAAATCAACATTCTTGGGTAAAAAATCTTCGCCTATGCCTTCGGTTATGTAGGGATAAATTTCGTTTTTGTCGAAAATGCCGGTTTCCTTATACTTCTTGAACACCGAACCGTATGTGTCGATACCTAAAACTTTAACATTCGGATTTTTTTCTTTTAAATATTTACCGGTTCCGCAAATGGTTCCTCCGGTTCCGACACCCACCACCAAATGCGTCACCCTACCGTCGGTTTGTTCCCAAATTTCAGGACCGGTTTGTTCATAGTGCGCTTGGGTGTTGCTTAAATTATCATATTGATTAGGCTTCCAGGCATTAGGAATTTCCTGAGCCAGACGTGAAGAAACGGAATAATAGGAACGGGGATCTTCCGGATCCACATCAGTAGGGCATACAATAACCTCGGCACCGAAAGCTCTCAGAGCATCTATTTTTTCTTTGCTTTGCTTATCGGTTGTTGTAAAAATGCATTTGTATCCTTTAATAACAGCTGCAATCGCCAATCCCATGCCGGTATTTCCACTGGTTCCTTCAATGATGGTTCCACCAGGTTTTAATAATCCGGATTTTTCAGCATCTTCTATCATTTTGAGTGCCATGCGGTCTTTAATGGAATTTCCCGGGTTGAAGGTTTCCACTTTGGCTAATACTTCACATGGAAGGTCCTTGGTAATTCTGTTCAAACGGACCATGGGCGTATTACCGATGGTCTCCAGTATGTTATTGCAAATTTTTTTCATTTTTCCGTTAATTCACCGCGAATATTACTTACGAATTTACGTTTTATTTTATCAATGCCTGATTCTTTGGCCAATAAAAACATCAATTTTGTGACGGCCGCTTCAAGAGTCATATCACCGGCCCCTAAAACCCCCAATTCCAACAAATGTCGTCCGGTTTCGTATTTACTTTGGTCCACCCGCCCCATTTTGCATTGCGTGACATTAACAATGATTACACCTCTGTTTATGAGGTTCTTAATGAATTCATCAAACCACTTTAATTGGGGAGCATTGCCGCTGCCGTAGCTAACCAGAATCAACGCTTTGAGATCATGGATTTGAGCGATCGACCCGGTTATTTTCTTGCTTAAGCCCGGAAATAAATGTAAAATCATCAGGTCATTCTCCATGCATTTGTGAAATTGAGTTTGCTTCCCGGGTTTAAGCAGATAATTTTCATTAAACCGGATGTCAATACCGGCCTCTGCCAGAAGGGGATAATTCGGAGACATGAATGCATTAAAATGCTCACTGTTGAATTTGAAAGTTCTGTTCCCCCGAAAAAGTTTATACTCAAAATAAATGCAAACTTCTTTTACCATGGGCTCGCTGTTTTTATTTTCCATGGTAGCAATTTCTATGGACGTAATCAGGTTTTCCTTTCCGTCGGTTCTTAGGGTTCCAAGCGGAAGCTGAGAGCCGGTGAGTATGACGGGTTTTCTTATGTTCTCTAACAAAAAACTTAAGGCCGATGCGGTGTATGACATGGTATCCGAACCGTGCAAAATGACAAATCCATCGAAACTTTCATAGTTTTTTTCAATGATGTTAACCAGTTCAATCCAAACATTCGGATGCATGTCGGACGAATCGATGGGCTTTTTAAAGGCATGGGTATGAATGTTTGCATCTATGCGCTCAAGTTCGGGTATCCAACGCCGAATGTTCCTAAAATCCAAAGGCACCAAAGAACCTTTTGACGGATGTCGGAACATGCCAATGGTGCCGCCGGTATAGATGAGGAGTATATTTTTCTTCCGGATTTTTTTTTTATTCATTAAAACGGAAGATCGTTAAAATCGGAGTCCGGATTTTCAAAAACCGGCTTTTTGGTCTCCTCAAATGCAGGAGAGGAGGCGTTGTTACTGGAAAGTGACGGATAAGAGGAATTCTGAGGAACAGAAGAGGTAACACCTATTTTTTCAATTTTCCAGGCCTCAATGGTATTGAAGTATTTGATTTGTCCTTCCGGATTTTTCCATTCCCGTCCTTTTAAATTAAAAAAAACTTTAATTTCATCACCGATGGAAAAATTGTCCATCAGTGAACATTTGTCCTGCACCAACTGAAAAGTTATGTATTGAGGATAAGGAGAATTCTCGTCGATCGTCAGAACGAATTCCCTTTTGGAAAAGCGGTCGCTTATTTTTTGAGTTTCGAAAATGGCTTTAATTCTTCCGTTTATTTCCATATTATTTTAAATGATTTCTAATAGTAGTTGCCAGGCTTCCTGAAGTTTTTTTTCATCGAGCAGGCGTGCAACTTTTGCCAATATTACAGATTCTTCCGATATATCAACTTTTAAATTATTCACTTTTTCAGGAATTTTTTCAACGGAAGCAAGGTATGCAAGTTGATTGTGAGTTAAATAAGAGGTATTTCTGATTTTTTCAGGTAAAGCGTCAATGCCAATACCAATCGTCGTAATGGGCTTTTCAATTTCAAACAAACACTCTTTGGTAACCTTAAGATACCAGTTATCACCCAGACGTGCAACCAATTCAAGCGAAGCCGGATTTATTTTATTTTCTGCATCGAAAATATTTTCGTTTAAATGAATAAGTATTACTTCCGCAATGACAAGATTACCTGCACCGCCTTGTTCGCCCAAAGGGATAATTTGATTGACCTTACATTCCATTTGTACCGGAGATTCTTTCACTCTGGGCGGACGAACTTTTTCGGAGGGAACAGGTGTAAATCCCGCTTTTACGAACTCATTCGTAAATCTGGGGTACGGACTGGATGCCAAACTCACGGCATGAACCATCGGGTAGGTTACGATATTAACGGTAACTTCAGGGACTTCTTTTAGGTTAAGTAAAGTGTCTTTGGGCTCTCCGGTTCTGCCGCTCAGGGCCGGTGAGAATACCACGATGGGCGGATTGGAAGAGAATAAATTAAAAAAACTGTAGGGGGCCAAATTGGGAATTCCGTTTGAAGAAATCGTTCCGGCAAAGCATATGGGGCGTGGGGCTATAACGCTTTGCAATAAGCGCTGAAGTTCGGGAACTTTCAGTGATGAAGGTTCAATGATTTTCATCCATTCGGAAAATTAATCGCGGCGTGAAGTGTATTTTAAAATCATATACAATAAGGTGGCCACTGAACCTAATGCCGACACAAAATAAGTATATGCGGCCCACTTCAATGCATCTTTGGCATCTTCATCTTCCTGACCGCGCGTAATACCCGCTGTATTTAGCCATGCCAATGCCCTGCGGCTGGCATCAATTTCCACAGGCAAAGTAACCAAAGAGAACAGGGTAATTATACTTTGACAAACAATAAAAATAAGCATAAAAGTATTTCCCATTTTAGGCATGGCATAAAAGGCAAAGGCCAAGCCGAAAGTTAAAAAGCTCATCAATGTGGAAGCAATCTGAACAGCCGGAACCATTTTGCTTCTGAAAGTAAGCCATTGATAAGCATCGGCGTGTTGAATGGCATGCCCGCATTCATGGGCAGCTACTGCAGCAGCAGCCACATGCCTTCCGTGATAAACATCGTGGCTCAAATTCACGGTTTTGTCCATAGGGTTGTAGTGATCCGTAAGTTGTCCATCCACGCTTATGACCTTGACATCATAAATTCCGTTATCACGAAGCATTTTTTCGGCAATTTCTCTTCCGCTTAGCCCGCTGCTTAAGCGTTCCTGGGAATAAAGGGCAAATTTCGATTTCAAACGTCCGCTCACCAGCATGGCAATAACCATGAAGATTCCTGAAATTATGATAAGATTAATGTCATACATATCGCTTTAATTTTTTGCAAATATACTATCAAAAAACATGCGAACGGATTTGTATCTGACAAAGTTGCATGATTTGCGATATAGTGTGGATGAAAAATAACAATAAAAAAATATATTAATATTTTTTTTGTTAATATTTTTAAATGAATTTGAAATATTGTAATTTTTTAAACGTTTAAAGAAAAAATAATCCTATCTTTACGCTATATGGATCATTTTGGAGATGATTTTGAAGCGGAGGACATTTCCGGACTTGTTGAAAAATTTGAAGAGATGCTCAAGAATGGACAATCGTCTGTATTTTTTGATTCGGATCAATTAAGCGATATCATTGATTATTACTATCAATGGTTAAATATTCCCATGGCAAAAAAAGCCTTAAGTTATGCCGAGGACCAATTCCCCATGGATCCGGAAATAAAAATCAGAAAAGTAAGGTTACTCCATTTTGAAAACAAAACCCGGGAGGCTTTAGATGTATTAAATGAACTGGAAGTGTTAAATCCGAATTTACCTGAAATTTTCCTGGAGCGCGGGCATATTTACTCCCAAATGGCACTAATGGAGCAGGCGGTTGAAAACTACAAAAAAGCACTTCCTTTATGGGATCAAAAAGATGAAATTTATTTCTATATCGGCTCGGTATTCTCTCAAATGGCTAAATGGGATGATGCAGCTTTTTATTTTCAAAAAGTATTAAAATCTTCGCCCGATTTTGAAGAGGCCATAAGTCCGTATACCGAGGCTATGATCCAAACTTCCAGGCCTGAAAAGATGGATGAATGCATTAAAACATTAAATTCAATTATTGATGAGCGGCCTTATTCCCTTACGGCCTGGCTTTCGCTGGCTCAAGTATATGTGACGAAAGAAGATTATATGAAGGCTCTGGATGCTTTGGAATATGCCGATGCCATAGAACCCAATCATCCGGAAATAATATTAAGCAAAGCCGATTGTTACTTGAATTTGGAATTGCCTGAAAAAGCCATTGAATTGCTGCAGGAATTGCAAGAAAAAAACGACGAACAATTCCCTGCGGAAAGTTATCATCTTTTGTTGGGAGAGGCCTATGAAAATACGGGAAATTTTCAGAAATCATTATTGCACTACAATAAAGTTTTACAATTAGATGAAACCAATGATGATGCGTGGTTGGGAATTGGTGTGGTCCTGAATGAACTTGGGCGTTACGTGAAAGCCAAGCATTACTTTATGAAAGCCGTGGAACTGAATCCGTATAACTCCGATCATTGGTTTTTACTGGCAAATTGTCTGAAAAATTGCGGTTTAATTGAAGAAGCCATACAAAGCTATGTGCGTTCGCTGGAATTGGCACCGGAAGAACCCGATGCTTGGATAGAATTTATCATTCTTTTGATTTCCAACAATTACTATGCTGAAGCTGAAGAGCATCTGATGCAAGCCATCAAACATTTTCCGGACATGGCCGTCTTCTATTACCTTTTTGCCGGATACCTTTTTTCCGTTAAAAAACAAAATCAGGCCATGAATTACCTCGAAAAAGGCCTTGAACTCAATCCCCATCAATACGAATATTTATTTATGGTTAATCCCTCGCTGATGAATTTGGAAAGTATCCTGAATAAAATCAAAAAGCATTAAGTGCTTGTTAATTCCCTACAATTTTTTTAATTTTAAGGTGTTCTATTTGAAGTAATTTATTTCTCAGGAAAATTCATGGTAAAATGACGAAATATTCTATCGGCAATAAGTTATTTAAAGAAAAAAGATATAAAGAAGCAGCCGAATATTTTAAATCTTACATTTCATCAAATTGTGAAATTTACGACACTTCAAAATGGTACACCATGGCACGTTGTTTTGATAAAGCCGGATTGTATGAGGATGCCATGGATGCCTATTTAAACCTCTCTCATCATATTTACATGGAAATTCCCGATCCGAATGACGATATTCATGTTGAATGCCTGGCTTACCTCATAAAATATAAACACCCCGACATGGATGGTATAATTAAATCTTTGTACATGTTTGATGATGAAACCTATCATACTTATTATTTTTACGCCATGTCGGCATGGTATTTTCGTTTGGATAATAATGAAAAGTCCATGGAATTTCTGAAAAAAGGGTTGGAATTTGATGCGTCTGCAAGTGAAATTCTTTTTAAATTCAACCCGGAAATGAAAAAATCCGAAAAAGTTTTGGAGTTGACTAAAAAATAGACCCCGATGTTGCCGCTCAATCCCTTACCCGACCGATTTGAAAAGCCCCGGAGAAATGGGCTGACCATGGTCATGGATAAAGGATTGTCGCTCAGTCAGGCCGAGGCCCTTTGCGATGTGGCCGGCCATTTGATTGATTTTATCAAACTCGGCTTCGGTACATCGGTGGTTACCAAAAGGGTAGAAGAAAAGGTAAAAGTCTATCAAAAGCATAACATAAAAGTGTATGTGGGCGGAACTCTTTTAGAAGCTTACTTAATTCGGAATCAAAAGGAAGATTACAAAAGGTATATCGAAAAATTGGGTTGTGATGCCGTGGAGGTGAGTGACGGAAGCATCACCATCCGGCATGAAAAAAAATGCGAAATCATCAGGGAGTTTTCCAGGGATTATTATGTTCTGAGCGAAGTAGGAAGTAAAGAGGAAGGAGTTATTATTCATCCGAACCGTTGGCTGAACATGATGAAGGAAGAATTAAGTGCCGGTTCTCAAAAAGTGATAGCGGAAGCCAGGGAAAGCGGAACTGTGGGAATCTATCACAAAGACGGAAGCGCTCACGCCATGCTTATTAACCGGATTACCGGTCAGATTAATGTGGAAAACATCATTTGGGAAGCACCTCAAAAAAATCAACAGGTTTTTTTTATCAAACTTTTCGGAAGCAACGTGAATTTGGGTAATATTGCACCCGACGAAATTGTTGCGTTGGAAACCCTCCGTCTCGGCCTTCGCGGTGATACCTTTTTTACATTTTTACCCGAAGGAAAAAAAGAAAATATTTTATAAAACAGATCATGAAGCAAATAACACCTCGGGAATTGAAGCAATGGATTGAATCCAAAAAGGATTTTCAATTAATTGACGTTCGCGAAGAATATGAATACGATGAAGCCAACATGGGGGGACATTTAATACCTTTGGGTGAATTACCGGCAAGGTATGAGGAAGTGGACAAAACCAAAGATGTGGTGGTTCATTGCCGCAGCGGAAAGCGAAGCGAGCTCGCCATTCAATTTTTGGAATCCATGGGATATACAAATCTCTATAATTTGGAAGGAGGCATCGTGGCCTGGATGAATGAAGGCGGGAATTAAATAAAAAGCACCTTTAGTTTATGATTGAACTCTTCAAACACATCATCCATTTGGATTTTGAATGGATTTTTGCCACCTATGGCACCATGATTTATCTGATTCTTTTTTTGGTTATCTTCATTGAAACCGGTTTGGTGGCTATGCCTTTTCTCCCCGGCGATTCCTTGCTTTTCACAGCCGGACTTTTTGCCCGGAGCGGTTATTTGGATTATCCCTTGTTGATGTTGTTGTTGTTCATTGCCGCGGTGGCGGGTGATAATTCCAACTATTGGATTGGTCGAACCATCGGATTAAAAGTTTTTCAATATAAATTCAGAGGAAATCCCATTGTTAAAAAGGAATACCTTGATAAAACACACGATTTTTTTGAAAAGTACGGAAGAAGTGCCATCATATTGGCCCGCTTTGTTCCCTTTGTGCGAACCTTCGCTCCTTTTACGGCCGGGCTTGGTCGCATGACTTATTCCACTTATCTTATGTTTGATATTCTGGGCGGAGCTGTTTGGATTGGCTCACTCACCACGGCCGGTTATCTTTTAGGCGAGGTGGAATGGATACGAAAACACATTGATTTGGTATGTATAGGCATTGTAATACTTTCCGTTTTGCCCATTGTATTTAAGTTTTTAAAAATTAAAAAATAATTTTATTCTGTAATACTTTCTTTTTGTTTGTATGATTGGTCTTTTTTAAATTATTGCAGGAATTTTTTTTCTTTAAAAATAAATACAACATTGTTGTATTTAAAAAATGTTCGTATATTTACTCAAAAATTACGGGGTATGAAAAAATCACTCTTTTTAAGCTTCATTACTGCCTTGATTATCCTAACAGCGGGCGGTTGTAAAAAGACCTATGAATGCCATTGTGAAGGCCCTAACGGAGCACATCAACATTTCGAAATTAAAGCCAAAAATAAAGGCATGGCCGAGTCGGAATGTAAGAAAAAACAAACCGGCAGCTTCACCAAATGTGAGTTAGAGTAACGTTTTCCATTTTTTCATGGCAAAAGGGCTAAACGCCCAAGGCCTCCATACGGGTTATGGAGGTTTTTAATTTTAAAAAAGTGCTGTTAAACTATCAAATTCCTGAATTGTTTCATCATTAATCATTAATTTTTTTATCTAATTTTACGCCGTTATGTCTGATTTTTCACGTCGTCATATCGGAATCAGTGAGTCCGATACTCAAGCCATGCTGAAAACCATAGGAGTTTCATCTGTTGAAGAACTCATATCCCTGACGGTTCCCGCCAACATTCGTTTGAAAGAATTTTCCGTGGTGGGCCCCCCCCTCAGCGAGCCGGAATATCTGAAACATATCCGCGAATTAGGGAAAAAAAATAAAGTTTTAAAAAGCTTAATCGGTTTGGGGTATTACAATACTCATACGCCTTCCGTTATACATCGTAATATTTTTTGCAATCCCGGTTGGTACACCGCCTATACTCCTTATCAGGCTGAAATTGCGCAAGGTCGCCTGGAAGCATTGTTGAATTATCAAACCATGGTATCGGATCTTACCGGATTGCCGGTGGCCAACGCCAGTTTGCTCGATGAAGCTACTGCCGCAGCCGAAGCCGTTACCATGATGTTTTCTAACCGCAGCCGCGAACAACAAAAAAACAATGTTCATAAGGTATTTATTTCCCGACATCTTTTCCCTCAGGTTAAAGAAGTCATCTATTCCCGTTCCGAACCCCTTGGAATAGAAGTAGTCGAGGGAGATGAATTTCAATATTCTCTTGATCATTCCTTTTTCGGTTTGGTTATTCAATATCCTGATGTTAAAGGCAGTGTCAACGATTACCATGCTTTGGTATCTGCCTGTAAAGAGAAAGGCATTCAGGTGGCTGTGGGCACCGATTTACTGGCACTTTGTTTATTAACCCCTCCCGGTGAGTGGGGTGCCGATATCGCCTACGGCAATTCCCAACGCTTCGGTGTTCCCCTTGGTTATGGAGGGCCGCATGCAGCTTTTTTTGCAGCAAAAGATGATTATAAACGATCGATGCCCGGCCGTATCATTGGCGTCAGCATCGACTCGCGAGGCAAAAAGGCCTATCGAATGGCACTTCAAACCCGCGAACAGCATATCAAAAGAGAAAAAGCCACTTCGAACATCTGTACGGCTCAAGCCCTTTTGGCCATTATGGCCGGAATGTACGCCGTTTGGCATGGACCCGAAGGACTGAAGGAAATTGCCGAAAATGTTCATGGCCATGCCGTAAAATTAAAAGAACTGCTTAGCAACCATGGAATAAAAGTTTTGGATAACGGACTTTACTTCGATACCATTCAGGTGGAATGCAACAGTGCTGAAATCCTTAAAAAGGCCGAACAAGCCGGTTACAATTTTTACAAGTTTGATAATAAAACCGTCAATATCAGCATAGATGAAACCGTAACGGAGCAGGATTTATATAGTATTGTTGCCATATTCACGAATCAAAAAGTTCAATCGGGCACAGGTGTATCGAATATCATTCGGGGAACTTCGTTTGAAAGGAAAACTTCTTATCTGTCTCATTCCGTATTTCACGCTCACCGCAGCGAAACCGAAATGATGCGGTATATCAAATCTCTGGAAAATAAGGATTTGTCGTTGGTTCACTCCATGATTTCGCTGGGCTCCTGCACCATGAAATTGAACTCGGCCGTGGAAATGGAACCTTTGAGCATGCCCGAATGGGCTCAAATTCACCCTTTTGTTCCCGAGCATCAGACGCAAGGTTATAAGGAATTAATCGAAAACCTAAACCAATACCTTTCATCCATTACCGGATTTAAAAGAATGAGCTTTCAGCCGAACTCGGGTGCTTCCGGAGAGTATGCCGGTCTATTGGTTATTCGTGCTTATCATCATCATCGCGGTGAAAAACAACGTAACGTTGCCCTGATTCCTTCCTCGGCTCACGGAACCAATCCGGCTTCAGCTGCCATGGCCGGAATGGAAATCGTGGTGGTGAAATGTGATGATAACGGTAATATTGACGTTAATGATTTAAAAGCAAAGGCCGAACAATACAAAGATCGCCTTTCGTGCCTGATGGTTACCTATCCTTCCACACACGGTGTTTTCGAAGAAAGCATATGCGACATCACTCGCATCATACACGAGAATGGCGGTTTGGTTTATATGGACGGAGCCAACATGAATGCTCAGGTCGGACTGACCTCCCCCGGCAGCATCGGTGCCGATGTGTGTCATTTAAATTTACATAAAACCTTTGCCATTCCACACGGAGGCGGTGGACCCGGTATGGGCCCTATCGGCGTGAACGAAAAACTCGAACCCTTCCTTCCGCACCATCCTTTTTCAAAAACCGGAGGTGCTAACGGCATAAGAGGCATTAGCTCTGCTCCTTACGGAAGTGCTCTAATATTGCTCATCAGTTACGGATACATCCGTTTATTGGGAGACAAAGGTCTGAAAAAATCCACCGAGTATGCCATTTTAAATGCCAATTATTTGAAAGCGCTTCTCGAACCGCACTATAAAATACTCTATACCGGTAAGAACGGCTATTGTGCGCATGAATTCATTTTGGATTGCAGTACGTTTAAGCACGATTCGAACGTGGAAGTGGCGGATATGGCCAAACGCCTGATGGATTACGGCTTCCATGCCCCCACCGTGGCTTTTCCGGTTGTCAATACGTTAATGATTGAACCCACCGAGAGCGAAAACAAACAAGAACTCGATCGCTTTGCACAGGCTCTTATTCAAATACGCAAAGAAATTCAGGAAATCATCGAAGGAAAAATGCCCAAAGACAATAATTTGCTGAAGAATGCTCCCCACACGGCCGATATGGTTATCAGCAATACGTATTCATTTCCATACGACCGTGAGAAAGCGGCATTTCCTTTATCGTGGGTAAAAGAAAACAAATTCTGGCCTTCCTGCGGACGCGTGGACAATGCCTACGGCGACCGAAATCTTGTTTGCACCTGCCCTCCGGTTTCTGAATACATACAATAAAAAATATACTATGAATAAAATACGCTTAATTGGAATTATTACATTTTCTTACTTTTTTGGTCATATTTTCTCAGCCAATACGGACAGCTTAATTCCGATGCACGAAAAAATCGTCAGCGGAAAACTAAAAAACGGCATGCGGTATTTAATACTGAAAAACCAAAAGCCCGAAAACCGTGCCGAACTCCGATTGGTGGTGCAAAGCGGTTCGAACAATGAAAACGATCAACAACTCGGTTTGGCTCATTTTACCGAACACATGGCCTTCAACGGAACCAAAAAATATAAAAAAAGCGAAATCGTTGACTACCTGGAAAGCATAGGAACCAAATTCGGCCCCGATTTGAACGCCTATACTTCTTTCGACGAAACGGTTTATATGCTTCAAATTCCTACCGATAAAAAAGACATTATTGAAAAAGGATTGGATATTTTGTATGAATGGTCGGCTTTTGTGGCCCTGGACAGTATGGAAGTTGAAAAAGAGCGCGGCGTTGTTTTGGAAGAATGGCGTTTGGGAAAGGGTGCCATGGACAGGATGTTTAAAAAAGTACTGCC
>FQKF010469751.1_pt1 | contig 16566 bp, 15 predicted proteins | sample 1504521 | NCBI WGS metagenome assembly FQKF01 (sample SAMEA4475357, study PRJEB15587) | soil metagenome | biome: Soil; feature: Field | place: India | collected 2015-03-11 | depth 0 m
GTGGGTCAGGGGTTCGAATCCCTTCAGGCGCGTTGGCGGATGTAGCTCAACGGTTAGAGCACTGGACTGTGGCTCCAGGTGCTGCGGGTTCGATTCCCGTCATCCGCCCCATTTAATAATTTTCATATCAGGCTTTTTTGTAAAATCTAATTATATCCTCTACATGTCCCTTTGCCTTTACATTCTTCCAAACTTTTTTAACATATCCCTTTTCATCAATGATATAGGTTGTTCTTATTACTCCCAAAGTTTTTTTACCGTATAAATTTTTTTCTCCATAGGCACCATATTCTTTTATCACTCCTAATTCAGAGTCTGAGAGAAGAGGAAAATTTAGACTGTGCTTTTCCATAAAGTTCTTATGACTTTTTATACTATCAGGACTTATTCCAATTATAAAGGCTTTGTCTGTAAAGAAATCTATTTTATCTTTAAAGTCTTTTGCTTCCATTGTGCAGCCTGGTGTATTGTCCTTAGGATAGAAATAAAGGATAATATCCTTCCCTTTACCAAGAAAATCCTTTAGGCAAAGAGTAATTTCCTCTCCCTTATCATTAATCCCTTTTAAACAGAACTCAGATGCTTTTTCCATTTTATTTCCTCCTTAAGGATTTTAGATAAAATCATTATGTTTAAGCATTATTTTACATATTTTTTGATTATAATTCGAACTAGAAAATTATTAACCCTTTTGACTATTTCCCCTGTAAAAGTATTTAAACTCCTAAAATCCGCCTTGACTTTGAGGGTAATCTTCGTTAACTTGTTGTATTGACAAAAAAAATATAAAAAAGATATCTTAAAACTTCAATGCGCTTTATCTTTAGATATATTGGGGACAGAGTTATAAATTTATGGATTTTTTTAGGAAGGATGTTCATCTTTCTTACGGAAATATTTTTTTATATTTTTATTCCGCCTTTTAGATTTAGAAATTTATTAAGACAAATTAGATTTTTTGGTAACAAGTCTATGATTGTAGTTATTTTTACAGGTGCTTTCAGCGGAATGGTTCTTGCATTGCAGGGATTTTATGCACTCAATAAATTCGGAGCGGAAGCCCTGTTAGGACCTGTAGTTGCCCTTTCACTCATCAGAGAGTTGGGACCTGTTCTGTGTGCATTAATGGTTACAGGAAGGGCAGGCTCAGCAATTACAGCAGAAATTGGAATTATGAAGATTACAGAACAGATAGATGCCCTCACTGTCATGGCAGTTAATCCTATGAAATATGTTGTTGTCCCTAATATTCTTGCAGGAATCATAACTTTTCCTCTCCTTACTGCTATATTTAATGTTGTTGGAATTTATGGTGGATATCTTGTTTCCGTTCACGCGCTTGGGCTTAGTGAAGGAACATATTTTGCCCAGATGGAACTTTATGTTGATATGGAAGATATAAGGATTGGTCTATATAAATCTTTGAGTTTCGGACTTCTCGTAACTTGGATTTGTACCTTCATGGGTTATAATTCAGGTTATGGTGCAAGAGGAGTAAGTAGAGCTACTACAAATGCTGTGGTTCTTTCTTCTGTGGTCATTCTTCTCTGGGATTATATGCTCGGAGCCTTTCTCTTATGATTGAAATAAAAGAACTTTATAAAGCCTTTGGAAAACAAGAGGTTCTAAAGGGAGTAAATCTTAATATTAATGAGGGAGAGGTAACTGCGATTATTGGTAGAAGTGGCGGGGGTAAATCAGTTCTTCTAAAAAACATTGTTGGATTACTTAAGCCAGACAGAGGGAGTATCTTTATAAAAGGTGAGGATATAACAGAACTTAAGGGAAGTAAGCTTGATCAAATAAGAGCTGAAATAGGAGTTGTTTTTCAGGGTGGAGCTCTTTTTGATTCAATGACTGTTTATGAAAATGTTGCCTTCCCTTTAAGGGAAAAAACAAAACTCAATAAAGAGACAATACATGAATCAGTTCTAAATGCTCTTAAAGATGTAGGACTTAAAGGTATGGAATATAAGTATCCAGCAGAACTTAGTGGTGGAATGCGGAAAAGAGTTGCCCTTGCAAGGGCTCTTATTGGGAAACCAAAAATAATACTTTTTGATGAGCCAACCACTGGTCTTGATCCTATCTTAGTTCGTTCCATTCACAAACTCATTCGAGATACACAGAAACAATATGGTTTTACAGGATTAATAATTAGTCATGAAATTCCTGAGATATTCGAAATTTCAGATCGTGTTGCTATGCTTCACGAGGGCAAAATAGTTGAAGTAGGCACTCCTGAGGAAATTCAGAAAAGTGAAAATATTATTGTAAAAAATTTTATAATGGGGATAGAAAATGGAGGTGTAAATGAAGAGAGAAAATCTTGAAATAGTTGTAGGTATATTTGTACTCATAGGAATAATAGCCTTAGGTTATCTTTCCTTTAAGCTCGGTAAGATCGATTTGTTTTCAACGGGATACTATACTTTATATGCAGAATTTGACAAAGTTGGAGGGATTAAAAAGGGATCAGTCATAGAAATCGCTGGAGTTCCTGTTGGCTCTGTTGAAAAGGTTACGATTAATGAAAAGTATCAGGCCTTAGTCGAGATTAAAATTAATAGTTCAATTAAAATCCCTGAAGACTCTATTGCCTCTGTTAGAACCAAAGGACTTATTGGAGAAAAATATATACAGATTACTCCAGGCGGGGCTGAGCAATATTTAGCTCAGGGTGGTAAAATTAGAGAAACAGAGTCGTCAATAGATATAGAGGAGGTGTTGTCTAAATATGTGTTCGGTAAAATTTAAGATTTTTCTTATTCTTTTTGTTTTTTTATTTACAGGATTATGCTACGGAGAGGAGATGGTATCACTTGATCTAAAAGGTTGTATAGAGAGAGTTGTAAGATTCCATCCTGAACTTGGTGAGTATAAAAAAGATATTGAAATTTACAGGGCAAAGCTTAGTCAAGCAGAAAGTGCTGTTTTCCCTCAGATTGAATTAATGGCTATTGGAGGACCTTCGCCTAAAGCTGAAAAGGAAGCCCTCTCACCAGAGATAAAAACTGATGTTAAGTCAACAACAATCAATGGTGTTTTTGGTATGATTACCCTGCAGGCGCTACAACCAATTTACACTTTTGGTAAGATTTCTGGATATAAAACTGCTGCAGAAGGAGGGATAAAAGTCTCCGAGGCAGAGCTCGAGAAAAAACGTTCAGAATTAATTCTGAAAATCAAAGAGCTATACTGGAGTTTAGCTTTGGTTAGAGACTTAAGAGGCCTCGCTACAGAAATTAAGGATGAACTTGAAAAGGCAATAAAGAAAACAGAAGAAGATTTAAAAAAGGATATTCCCTCAGCCGATGAACTTACTCTATATAAACTAAAAACATTTTTAGGTGAGGTAAAAAGAAATTTAAATGAGATTGATAGAAATGAAGCAGTAATAATAGAAGCTATTAAATTTATGACAGGTTTCCCTCTTTCCCAAAGGGTAAACCTTATCACCATTCCTCTTAAATATGAAGAGGCCTATATTAATAAAGATGAGATGATAAACAGAGCATTCAATCTAAGACCCGAAATGATTCAAATAAAAGAAGGTTTAAAGGCAAAAGAAGCACTTATAGATGTAGAAAAAAGCAATTTATATCCACAAATTTTCGCTTTATTGAAAGGCAATCTTTCAGGTGCTACAAATAGGGATAGAATTCATAATCCTTATATCTCAGATCCACTTAACAGTTCCTATATGGCTGCAGTGCTTGGGATGAAATTAAATATGGATTTTGGAATTACTAAGGGCAAAATAAAGGAAGCCCAATTAGAATATGAAAAAATTATTGAAAAGAAAAAACTGGCAGAGCAGGGAATTCCTGTCCAGATTACCAAGGCCTATTTAGAGTATCTTGAAGCTTCTAAAAGCGCAAAGGATATGGAAGAGGCTTACCATAATGCAAAAAAATGGCTTGTAACGGCCGATGCAAATCTTGACATGGGGATTGGAGAGACAAAGGATTTAGCAGATGCCGTATTAGCTTATGCAACTACTAGAGTAAATCATCTAAAGGCTTTGTATAGTCAAAAAATGTCAATGGCGAATTTACTGCAAGTATCAGGACTTGATAAAGATGAAAGGGAGGTTAAGTGATGACTTTTAGGAGGTTTCTAACTTTATTAATAATTGTTCTCTTTTTCAATTCAGGACTTGCTCTTGCTACTCTATCACCAAAGGAGCAGATAAAGACCACCGTTGATAAGGTCTTAAATATACTGAAAGATCCAAAATACAAAGGAAAAGATAATGCTCAAAAGAGAAGGATTGTTCTTAGAAATGAAATAAGCAAAGTTTTTGATTTCGAGGAAATGTCAAAACGTTCTCTGGGTATATACTGGAGAGAAAGAACTCCACAAGAAAAAAAGGAGTTTGTAGATCTTTACAAAGATTTACTTGAAAGGTCCTATAGCGGTAAAATTGAATCCTATTCGGATGAAAAAATATTCTATCAAGATGAAAAAATTGAAAATAATAAGTATGCAGAGGTAAAGACTAAGATAATCACCACAGATAAAAAAGAAATCCCTATTGATTATAAACTTTACTTTAATGGGAAAGAATGGAAAGTCTACGATGTGGTTATTGAAGGTGTGAGTCTGGTAAGTAATTATCGTTCCCAATTTAATAAAATAATTCGCAATCAATCCTATCAAGAACTTGTCAAAAGAATGAAAACAAAGCAACAGGAAGAATTATTAAGGGAGAAATAAATGAATACATTAGTATTAATGGAAAAAAATAATGTTATATACGAAGTTATAAAGGATTTGCTTCCTAATATATCCATAAAAAAAGTAACAAACTCTGAAGAATTTTTTATGAATTACAGCAAAATTAATCCTAATTATTTAATTTTAGATGAAAATTTTGGGGATATTAATCCTTTGGACTTTTGCAAGACAATAAGGGAAAAATATTCTCTCCTGTTACCAATTTTATTGGTTTTAAATTTTTACTCCACTACTGATTTAGAGAGGCTTAAAAACTTAGGCATTGATTTTTTAGTGAAACCTTTAAACAAAGAAGAAATCATCAAAAAAATCCAATCTGACTTAAAGCCTGTAGAAGGTTTACCAAAAACAAAAGAACCGGAAGTAGTTGAAAAAGTACAAATTTCTTATGAAGACATAATGGAAAAAATAAAACCCATGGTAAGAGAAGAAATTAGAGCAGAAATTTCTTATATATTAAAACAATTTCTTGAGGTTGTGGAGAAAAGAAATGAATGATAAAGAAAATTCCATATCTGAAACTTATAATCCTGAAAAAATTGAGATTAAACTCTATAATTTTTGGCAAGAAAAGGGATTTTTCAAACCTTCAGTCGATTCTCAAAAGCCTTCCTATTGCATCGTTATTCCTCCACCTAATGTCACTGGTACTCTTCATATGGGACATGCTTTAAATGTAACGTTACAGGATATTCTTATAAGATGGAAAAGAATGCTTGGATATGCTGCTTTATGGCTTCCAGGAACAGATCATGCAGGAATTGCAACGCAGAACGTCGTAGAGAGACAACTGCTTCAGGAAGGAATGGATAGATACACTTTAGGAAGGACCGCTTTTCTTCAGAGGGTTTGGCAATGGAAGGAATCATGTGGTGGAAGAATCATAGATCAACTTAAAAGAATAGGGGCTTCCTGCGATTGGTCACGTCTTCGTTTTACCATGGATGCAGGATTAAGTAAAGCAGTTAAAGAAGTTTTTTTAAGACTTTTTGAGGAAGGATTAATTTATAGAGATTTAAGACTTATTAACTGGTGTCCAAGATGCCATACTGCACTTTCAGACCTTGAGGTGGAACATGAAGAGCTTGATGGAAAACTTTACTATATAAAATATCCCCTTAAGGATTTGCCTGAAAATTACATCACTGTTGCAACTACAAGGCCAGAAACAATGCTCGGAGATACAGCTGTAGCTGTCAACCCTGAAGACAAAAGGTATAAAAATTTCATTGGTAAAACCCTCATACTTCCTCTCATGAAAAGAGAAATCCCTATCATTGCAGATAGCGCTGTTGACATGGAATTCGGAACAGGTGCTGTAAAAGTAACTCCCTCCCATGACTTCAATGATGCTGAGATAGCCCAGAGACATTCTATTCCCTATGCATGCGTTATAGATGAGGAAGGAAGAATGACGGAAGAGGCTGGCATTTACAGGGGATTAGATAGATACGAAGCAAGAAAAAAAATAATAAATGATTTAACTGAACTTGGACTTCTTGAGAAAACAGAGAAACATAAACACGCAGTAGGTCATTGCTATAGATGTAAGACAGTAATAGAACCTTTTCAGACAGTGCAGTGGTATGTGAAAATTAAACCCCTTGCCGAAGAGGCTATAAAGGTTGTTGAAGAAGGAAAGATAAGATTTATTCCAGAAGGTTGGGTTAACAACTACTATGCATGGATGAGAGATATCAAGGATTGGTGTATATCCCGTCAACTTTGGTGGGGACATAGAATTCCTGTATGGTATTGTGCAAAATGTAAAAAAGACAATGGCAAAGAACAGGGTGATGGAATAGAGATTCTATTTTATAAACCTGTAATCCTAAATGGTAAAGAAGTATGGGGTGGTAGTTTCAATGAGTTAAGAACTCTTGGCATTTCAAAAGAAGAAATAGAACAACGAGCTAAAATTATTAAAATTCCCAAGGATATTAAACCAATTACAAGTCGAGAGGAAATAAAAATTTGTCCCTATTGTGGTGGTGAAGAACTTATTCAGGACCCTGATGTTCTGGACACGTGGTTTTCTTCAGCCCTTTGGCCCTTTTCGACTCTGGGATGGCCTGAGGAAACAGAGGATTTGAAGAGATTTTATCCCACAAGTGTTCTTGTAACAGGCTTCGATATAATATTTTTCTGGGTTGCAAGGATGATTATGATGGGAATGAAATTTATGAAGGATGTTCCCTTTAGAGATGTCTACATACACGCTCTTGTAAGAGACTCTAAGGGACAGAAAATGAGCAAATCAAAGGGTAATGTAATAGATCCTCTCGTAATGATAGAAGAATACGGAGCAGATGCCTTTAGATTTACATTAGCTGCCTTTGCTGCTCAAGGCAGAGATATAAAGTTTTCAGAGGAAAGGGTAGAGGGTTACAGACATTTTATAAATAAAATATGGAATGCCATGAAGTTCATTATGGGCTTTGCCAATTTGAGAACAAAGGAAAAAATTACTGTTGAAGAAGCAAAGAGTTTGAAAAATAAATGGATTTTATCAAAACTCTCAGATGCCATCTTTGAGACAAATAGGGCATTGGAAGCCTATAGATTTAACGATGCTGCTGGCGCAGTTTATCAGTTTCTATGGCATGAGTTTTGTGACTGGTATATTGAGCTTTCAAAAGTTGTTTTGTATTCCCAAGAGGAAGATAAAGAAGAAACTGTAAACTGCCTTTTCTTCGTATTCGAAAATATTCTGAAACTCCTTCATCCCTTTATGCCCTATGTGACAGAGGAAATATGGCTCAATGTTCTCAAAAAAGAAGAATCTATAATGATATCTCCTTATCCTACCGCGGATTTAATAGCTAAGGATGAAGAGGCAGTTGAAAAAATGGGTTATATAATTGATGCCGTATCAGGCATAAGAAGTATAAGAGGAGAGTTGAATATTCCACCCTCAGTAAATCTTGAAGCATTTATAAAGACACAAACAGAAGAGGTTAATACCGTTTTAAATGACGGATGTAAGTTTATTTTAAAGCTTGCAAGATTGAGTAGAATTAAGATAGCAAAGGACATCCTCAGAGAAAAGGGTTCTGCCGTAGCTGTAGAAAGGGATTTTGAGATTTATATACCTGTGAAGGATATGATAGACATTGAACAGGAAAAAAGGAGACTGGTAAAGGAACTTGAAAAAACAGCACAGGATATCAAATTTTTAAATAAAAAACTTATGAATGAAGACTTCATAAGAAATGCTCCAAAGGAAGTTGTAGAAAAAGATAAATTAAAATATGAAGAACTTTTAACAAGAAGTGATAAAATAAAAGAGAATCTTAAGGTTCTTGAAGAAATATCTTAGGAGGAAAAAATGGAAGAAAGAATAGAAATTGAAAGCCAGAACATGGATATAGTGGAAGCAGAGTTTATGACAGTAAAACAGAGCACTGTAAGGGCTATTGAAGCAGGTAATGCAGAAATGCAACAGGTATGTGCTTTGAGTGTTGATTCAGAGAAAGCTGAAATTACTCAGGGATTAATAGGATTTATTAAATCCAATGAATTAAATATGAACCAGTGTATAAGCGGTGTTTCTATGGGAGAAAAGGCAGAGATAAATTTCTCTCTATGTCCAATGGCAATTGGAAAAGAAGAAACAAAGGTTAAAAGGTCTGCTGCTGGTGTAGTCATAGGTAATAATGTAGAGGTTAAAAATACAGCAGCCTTTATTGTAGTAGGTAAAAATATTGAAGGTAATGTTACGACACTCTTTGATTGGAAAAGTGCTTTAGCAGTGACAGCAGTTGCCGGAGGAATTTTTGGACTTTTAAGGCTATTTCTTAGAAAATAATGTTCAATCCCCTCGTTGATGAACTATTTAAACTTGCTATTTTAGAGGATGTTGGAAGCGGAGATATAACATCTCAACTAATAGTTTCACAAAGCTCAATCGCTAAGTCTCAAATAATAGGGAAAGAAGATTTTATTCTTGCAGGAATGCCTTTTTTAAAGAGATTTTTCTATATTTTATCTAACTTTTTCAGCCTTCAGGCTAATGATCTGAGTTTTCATAACTACTACAAAGAGGGAGCTCTTATACAAAAGGGTAAAGTCATTGCAGAAATAAAGGGAAATGCAAGACTTCTTCTTGCAGGAGAAAGAATAGCCCTTAACATTCTTCAGAGACTTTCAGGAATTGCCACATTAACAGCAACGTTTGCAAAAAAAACAGAAGGGTTAGATGTAAAAATTCTTGACACAAGAAAAACAACTCCTGGATTGAGATTTATGGAAAAGTATGCAGTACAGGTTGGTGGAGGATTTAATCATCGATTCGCTCTTTATGATGCTATTTTGATAAAAGACAACCATATTAAAGTTGCTGGTTCTGTCAAGGATGCTTTAAATAGGGTTAAGAAGAGTTGCATTCATCAAAAGATTGAGGTGGAAGTAAAAAGCCTTGAAGAACTGGAAGAGGCAATGAAAGTAGGAGCAGATATAGTAATGCTCGACAATATGGATATTGAAAATATGAAAGAGGCTGTAAGATTGGCAAAAGGTAAAGTCCTTCTTGAAGCTTCTGGTGGCGTAAATCTTGACAATGTGAGGGAAATAGCCTTAACAGGTGTGGATTTCATATCTATTGGGGCCTTAACTCATTCTGCAAGGGCTGTGGATATAAGCATGAAAATTAAGGAGGTTTCATGAGTATTACTTATAAAAAAGCTGGAGTTGATATCGATGAAGCAGATAAGTTCATTAATATCATTTCTCCCATGGTTAAGTCCACTTTCCGTAAGGAAGTATTAACTGAAATAGGCCTTTTTGCAGGACTTTTTAAGCTAAACGCAAAAAAATACAAAGAACCTGTTCTTGTAAGCGGAACTGATGGAGTAGGAACAAAACTTAAAATAGCCTTTGAAGCAGACAAGCATGATACAATAGGGATAGACCTTGTTGCCATGTGTGTTAATGACATCTTAACCTTAGGTGCCGAACCTCTTTTCTTTCTTGATTATTTTGCTACAGGAAAACTTAATTCTCAGAAAGCCTCACAAGTGATAAAAGGTATTGTAGAAGGATGCAGACAAGCAGGTTGTGCTTTGATAGGAGGAGAAACAGCAGAGCTACCAGGTTTTTATAAAAAAAATGAATATGATCTCGCAGGTTTTGCAGTAGGGATTGTTGAAAAAAATAAAATTATAGATGGCTCAGAGATAAAGGAAGGTGATGCAATTATTGGAGTGGCATCATCAGGATTACACAGTAATGGCTTTTCCTTGATCAGAAGGGTTCTCTTTGATATAGGTAAATTTAAACTTGATCAGAATATTTCTGAACTTGGTTGCACCCTTGCTGAAGAATTACTCAAACCTACACAGATATATGTAAATGCCTATTTTACCCTTAGAAAAAAGGTCTATATTAAAGGCATGGCACATATTACAGGCGGAGGGATTCCTGGGAATTTACCAAGAATTTTTCATCCTGGTATAACAGCAGTTATTAATAAAAATAGTTGGCAGATTACTCCTATTTTCAATTTAATTCAGAAGATAGGTAAAATAAGTGATAAGGAAATGTTTAGAGTTTTTAATATGGGAATAGGTTATATTTTTGTCATTGAGGGTAATGATACAAAAAAGGCATTAAGCATTCTAAATAAAAAAGGCTATAAGTCTTATCTAATCGGTGAGATTATAAAAGATAAGGGTAAACTAAGGATAAAATGAAAGTATTTCATAGAGAAACAAATTTAGTTGAAATTTTTTCTAAATTCATAGAATCCTATATGGATCCTCTTATTATCTTTGAGCCTGAAAGATATGAAATTCTTTATACAAATGAGAAGGCAAAAGACTTTTTGGAAAATGATTCAGACCTTTCTGTTATTTTCCGAGAGGAGGAGTATTTTAATTTTGTAAAACTTATAAGAGATTGTTACAACATTGAAGAAAAGAGAGTTATTACTTTTGATAAAAAGAACGGTCAAAAAGGCGTTTTACTTTTTAATTTATATCCTATTGCCTGTGGAGATTTTAGAGTTGTTTTATTAACTTTTAAAGATATTACCGAAAAAATTAAAGAAAAAGAGGAAAAACGTAAAAAAAATGCTCAACTTATATTTAAAGATAAATTGAAATCAATAGACCTTGTTACCTCAAGCATATCTCATGAAATAAACAATATCTGTAATTTTATGGTAAATAACCTAAAGATTACCTTCCAGGCTTGGAATGATGTATCTAACCTAATAAGAGAATATGAAGAAGAAAATGGAGAATTTATTATTGGAGGAATCCAATCTTCAGAAATTAATTCAGTTATCCCAAAACTAATGGTGTCTCTTATTGAGGGAATAAATAGAATTTCTGATACAATTGATGATTTTAAAAAGTATATCAAAGAAGGACTTAAATCTGGTTCTTCTCTGATTGATGTTAATGAGACTATAAGAAGAGTTGTAACTATTCTAAATCATCACATATTCATGTATACTGAAAACTTTAATATGAGCCTTCAAGAGTTCTTACCTAAAATAAGGGGTAACATGCAAAAATTAGAGCAGGTAATTATAAATTTACTAACAAATGCTCTCCAGTCATTGCCAGAAAAATATAAGGGTGTCTATATTTCTACGGGAATTGAAGGGGAAAGAGTTTATCTGGAAATAAAAGATGAGGGTGTGGGCATCTCTAAAAATATAATGCCTTTAATATTTGAACCTTTTTTTTCAACCAAGTACGCCACAGGTGGTTCAGGACTTGGTCTTTATTTATCTAAATCCATAATAGATGAATTTGGCGGAGAAATTATAATCGATTCAGAGGAAAATCGGGGTACTAAAATAAAAGTTTACCTACCCTATGAGCCTGAATATGGAAAATTTTAACTACAGTATTGCTATAGTTGATGATGAGAGAGAATCTCTCTATACCTATTCACTTATTTTAAAACAATCAGGAATAAAAGATATTGTTTTGATTGAAGATGCAAGGGAATTACCTGTAATTCTAAAAGAAAGAGCCTTTTCTTTAATTCTACTTGATTTATCAATGCCTCATATTTCAGGTTTTGAACTTCTTAAATTTTTAAATGTAGAGTATCCAGAAATACCTGTAATTATAATTACAGCAATAAAAGAAATAGATTTAGCAGTAGAGTGTATTAAAATGGGAGCCTGTGATTACCTTGTGAAACCTGTTGAAAAAAATAAACTTATTTCTTCCATAAAAAAAGCTTTAGAAATGAACAGACTTAAAGAGGAAATAACAGGACTAAAATACAGGCTTATTGAAGATAAATTGGAGAATGAGACAGCCTTTTCTGAGATTATAACGGTAAATCAGAAGATGCGGGGATTATTTAAATACATAGAGGTAATCTCAAAAACTGACCAACCAGTTTTAATTACGGGAGAGACAGGCACAGGTAAAGAACTCATTGCAAAGGTGATCCATAAAGTTAGTGGTAAAAGGGGGGATTTCATTGCGGTAAATGTGGCAGGACTTGATGATACAATGTTCTCTGATACTCTTTTTGGTCATAAAAAAGGTGCTTTTACAGGAGCTATATCAAGTAGAGAGGGGCTTATTGCAAAGGCTAAAGGGGGAACTCTTTTCCTCGATGAAATAGGCGATCTTACTGAAGCATCTCAAATAAAGCTTCTCAGGGTTTTACAGGAGAAGGTTTACTATCCTCTCGGTTCTGATCTACCGAAAAATACCGATGCTCGTATTATTGTTGCTACAAATCAGGATATTCAAGAATTGGTAACTAAAGGCAAATTTAGGAAGGACCTTTTTTTTAGATTAAAGGCTCATCACGTTCATTTGCCCCCTCTTAGAGAAAGAAAGGATGATCTTCCTGTTTTGCTTGAACATTTCATTACAGAATCGGCACTATCCTTAGGTAAGAAGCCACCAAAATATCCTGAAGAATTGATAATACTCCTAATTAACTATAATTTCCCGGGAAATGTAAGGGAATTGAAAATGATAGTCTATGATGCTGTAGCAAGATGTACCTCTCCTTTTCTATCCTTAGAGACTTTCAAGGATATGATAGATTTAAGTAATACCATTGACAGGGAACTTAAAAGTGAAATAGTTAAGTTTTATATTCAGATGAGATTTCCCGATAAACTACCAACCCTAAAAGAGATGGAAAATTTGCTTGTAAACGAGGCTCTAAGAAGAGCAAAGGGAAATCAGGGTATTGCAGCTTCTATGCTTGGTATAACAAGACAGGCTTTAAATAAAAGATTGAAGAAAATCCCAACCCCCTGAAAAAAAACTACACAATTTTTCAATTTAGCAAAAAAAATTGCACCCCTATCAATATTGAACTCATTGAAAAACATTGCAAAAATCTATGGCATGATAATTGTTTATGGGTAATATAGATGAACCGATTAAAATTTCCATACAGCCCCCTGAGAAGTTTAATCGGTGGACAGGGGATGCTATTGAGGAATATAACCTCAAAGCATCCCTTTTTCTATTCAAAAAAATTAAATAAGGAGGAGGTCTTATGGAGTTGACAAGACGAAGTTTCTTGAAAATCTCTACAGGTGCCCTTCTTCTCAGTTCTATCGGACTTAATCTTGAGCCAACAAAGGCTTATGCAGCAGAACTGAGAACAAAGGGTGCTAAGGAGACTACAACAGTTTGTCCCTATTGTTCTGTTGGTTGTAGTATTATTGTTTCTGTTAAAGATGGAAAAGTCATTAACACAGAGGGAGATCCAGATAGCCCGATTAATGAAGGAGCTCTTTGTCCAAAGGGTGCTTCAATTTATCAGATGGCAAACAATCCTTACAGATTAACAGAACCCCTTTATCGTGCACCTGGAGCAACTCAGTGGAAGAAAATATCCTGGGAAGAGGCTTTAGACAAGATTGCAAAACTTGTTAAAAAGACAAGAGATAAGTATTTCATCACAAAGAATGAAAAAGGACATGTTGTAAACAGGGTTGATGCTATCGCACATGTAGGTTCTGCTGCACTTGATGTGGAAGAGTGTTACATTCTTCAGAAATTAATGCGTTCATTTGGGCTTGTTTACATTGAACATCAAGCTCGAATATGACACGCTCCTACTGTACCGGCTCTGGGAGAGTCGTTTGGTAGAGGAGTAATGACAAACCAATACAATGACCTAAAAAATTCTGATGTAATCTTAGCAATGGGAGGTAATCCAGCAGAAAATCATCCCGTTGCGATGAAATGGATCATGAAAGCAAAGGAACAAAGAGGAGCAAAGCTTGTTGTTGTTGACCCTAAATTTACAAGAACAGCAGCTAAAGCAGACCTTTATGTTCCAATGCGTCCAGGAACAGATATCGTATTTCTCGGTGGATTAATTAAATACATAATTGACAATAATCTCTATTTCAAGGATTATGTCATCAATTATACTGATGCATCATTCCTTGTTGATCCTAATTTTAAACTTCCTGATGAGCTTGATGGTGTTTTTTCAGGATATGATGAAAAGACAAGAAAATATGACCGTTCTACATGGAAATATCAACTTGATGAAAATGGGATTCCTAAAAAGGATCCAACTCTTCAAAATCCAAATTGTGTATTTCAATTGCTCAAAAGACATTACTCAAGATATACAATTGATATAGTGTCCAATATTTGTGGTTCACCAAAGGACAAAGTTGAGGAATGCTATAAAATACTTGCATCAACAGGAAAACCAGACAAGGTTGCCACAGTTTGCTATGCAATGGGATGGACACAGCATACAGTAGGCGTCCAAAACATTAGAGCTTTTGCAATAGTTCAGCTTCTTCTTGGAAACATCGGAATGGCTGGAGGTGGTGTAAATGCTCTTAGAGGCGAGTCAAATGTTCAAGGTTCAACTGATCAGGGATTACTTTACCATATTCTTACAGGATATAATCCTACACCTACTGCAAGTGATGTAGACCTCAAGATTTATCTTGATAAACACACACCAAAGACAAAAGAACCAAAGAGTGTTAACTGGTGGTCTAATAGACCAAAATACGTAGTAAGTTACTTGAAGGCAATTTATGGTGATAATGCAACAAAAGAAAATGATTTTTGTTTCAGTTATCTTCCAAAGAGAGAAGATGGTAAGGACTACTCTTGGCTTTCCCTATTTGATGACATGTACAATGGAAAGATAAAAGGATTTTTTGCTTGGGGACAAAATCCGGCTTGTTCGAGTGGAAATTCTGGTAAGGTAAGAAATGCACTTGCAAAGCTTGACTGGCTTGTGTGTGTAAACCTCTGGGATAATGAGACTGCTTCTTTTTGGAAAGGTCCTGGAATGGATCCAAAAAAGATAAAAACAGAAGTATTCATGCTACCTTGTGCTGCATCAGTTGAAAAAGAAGGAAGTGTTACAAACTCAGGAAGAATAGTTCAGTGGAGATACAAAGCTGTTAACCCGCCTGGAAAGGCAATGCCAGATGCAGAGATAATTAATGAGTTATACTTCAGAGTCAAAAAACTCTATGAAAAAGAAAAAGGAGCTTTTCCAGATCCTATACTTAAACTCACATGGGACTATGGCGAAAAGGATAAAAACGGAAAGATAAAACACATGGACATTGAAAAAATCTCGAAAGAGATGAACGGATACTTTACTGCTGATGTTGCAGAACATCCAATTGATAAGAAGGCATACAAAAAGGGGCAGCAAGTACCAAGCTTTGTTTTACTTAGAGACGATGGAACAACTGCCTGTGGAAACTGGGTATACTGCGGAAGCCATACAGATGCTGGAAATATGAAGAAAAGAAGAGGGAAAGAAGACCCAACAGGCTTAGGTCTATTCCCCAATTGGGCATGGGCATGGCCATTAAACAGAAGAATAGTCTACAATCGCGCAAGCGTTGACCCTCAGGGTAATCCTTGGGATCCTAAGAGAGCAGTCATAAAATGGGATTCTGTAGAGAAAAAATGGATTGGTGATGTTCCTGATGGACCTGCACCACCACTTGCTCTTGAAGGTGGAAGATTGCCATTCATTATGAAATCTCTTGGCGTTGGAACAATATTTGGCTCTGGATTAGGGGATGGACCATTCCCAACTCACTATGAGGCTCTTGAATGCCCATTCCAAGAAAATCCACTATACAAAAAACATAGAATAAATCCTACAGTGAAAATTTTTGGTACTGATGCAGATGCCTTTGTTTTCTGTGATACAAGATATCCCTATGTAGGAACAACCTACAGAGTAACAGAACATTGGCAGACTGGGCTTATGACAAGAAATACAGATTGGTTGAGAGAAATGCAACCTCAGATTTTTGCTGAGATAGACCCTGTTCTTGCAAAGGAAAAGGGAATAAAGAGCGGTGACAAAGTAATTGTATCTACGGCAAGAGGTAAGATTTGGGCTATTGCGATTGTAACTCCAAGACTTCAGCCTTTCAAAGTTCTCGGACAGACAATACACATGGTAGGTCTTCCATGGCATTATGGCTGGAGATGGCCAGAGGATGGTTCAGGTGGAGATAGTGCTAATCTTCTTACTCCAACAATTGGTGATGCTAATACGTTTACACCTGAGACAAAGACCTTTATGGTAAATATAGAGAAGGTATAGGAGGTGAAACATGGCACGTAAGGGATTATTAATAACACCAGATATATGTATAGGATGCAGAGCCTGTCAGGTTGCCTGCAAGGAGTGGAATCAGCTTCCTGCAAGTAAGACAAAGAATAATGGAACCCATGAGAATCCACCTGACTTAGATGCGAATAATTTCAATAGAATTAGATTCATTGAACATGCAGACCAGAAAGGTGTAAAGTGGCTTTTTGTAAGTCATCGTTGCATGCACTGTGGTGAACCTGCTTGTGTTCAAATCTGTCCTGT
>FQKF010006404.1_pt1 | contig 16519 bp, 11 predicted proteins | sample 1504521 | NCBI WGS metagenome assembly FQKF01 (sample SAMEA4475357, study PRJEB15587) | soil metagenome | biome: Soil; feature: Field | place: India | collected 2015-03-11 | depth 0 m
CCCCTGACCTAAAAAGGGCAAGAAAGCACCGGTGCAGGGGTCTCGAAAGGTAATTTTTTGAAAATAAATTCTTTTGGTATTGACAAATTCAGAAGTTATGGTATAATAAGAGCATAATAGAGAAAATCTTTAAAGAGGAGCGATAGAATATGAAAAAATACGTTGTGATGCTTCTGTTTATTCCCTTTTTTCTTTGGGGAGAAACGATTACGCTTGTGTCCATGGGGGCAAAGCCCAAAGGGATGGATGACGGTTCTTACCAGCTTCTTGTGAATCAAGTGACCTACAATCTTCACGATGTGAATGAGATTCTCAATAATGCCTATCTTCCTGTCTCAACAGCCGTGGAATGGGCGAACTCCATTATTACGGAGATTAATCGCACCAATACTAACCTAGTAATCGTCAAAGGAAAGGTGGTTCCTCCTAAAAAGATTCAGCCTATCAAGGTTGCTCCTTTTTCGGGGACCTTTTTCAAAACTCTTTCAAACTATATTCGTTTTCAACAGGCTCTTGATATAGCTTTTTCCGTGAGTGGCACCACATACACCATTACCTTTTCCTGGTATCAGTCCTCTGCTTCACCAAAACCCGTGGTCCAGAAGGTAACGGTTGCCTCTGCTCTTCTCACCAACACTCCTGCTTTGAATACCCTTCTCAAGGAAAATATCATAGCCCTGTTTAATCAGTGGGACAGGTATTATTACCAACCTGAGGTGAAAGGAAAGGTGACGATTTCTCTTGTACCTGCCGCAGCAAAAAATCTTCAGTTCATTTCTTTGCCTTCGGTTATCTTTAGGCCTGGTCAAAATGAGCTTCCACTTGGCAATTATCCTCTCCTTGTCATGGCCGATGGGTATGATCCCTTTTTTACCAATGTTTCTGTTGGTTTCAATCCTTCGACATATGTGATTCGGCTGGTGGCCACAAAGAAAATCATAGGTGCCGCCGAAGAGCGCCCAAAAGGCCATCTCTTTCTCAATGCTGATTACCCTGGAGCAGTTTTTCTGATCTTGGAAGACGGAATCCAGGGAAGAACCCCTTTCTTTATGACCAATGTTCCCGCCGGCGCGAAAACCGTGATTTTTGAGGAAACAGAAAACTACAAAATGAAACAGCATACCTTTACCCTTGAACCCAATGTATTGAATATGCAGACCGTTTCTCTGAGCCGAAAAGGAACCTCATTTGTTGTCAAGTGTTCTCAGGAAGGGGCATCAGTGATTGTGAATAGACGAAAAGTAGGAACCATTCAGAATGGAAGCTTTGAAACCCAGATAACGCCGGGGCTCAATCTGGTTACCGTCATCAAAGATGGCTATCTTCCATTCAGGACGAACATTACCTTCAAAGAAGAGCAGAAGACTATTACCGTTGATCTTCAACCCCGTCCCGTAGCGGGTATGGTTATTGCTACCCCGGAAAAGGGACTCACTGTCTTGGTGGACGGAAAACGACGCCTCAAGACCCCTGCTCCACTCTGGTCTTTAGAGACCCCTCGGCTTTCTCTTGAGTTTTTGGGTACCAATATGGGTTATATGAATGTGATGACCAATGTCGAATGGTCCGCCTACCGTTTCAATGTTGTGTTGGCATCGCTTTCTCCTCTTTTTGGAGATCTAACTGTAGTGACCCAACCGGAGGATGCCTTTGTTTCGGTCAATGGTATTGCCCGTGGAAAAACAGGAATGGGAGGACTTGATATTACTACTCTTCCTGCTCGTAATACCACTATCAGAATTGAAAAAGAAGGTTATAAAACTTTGACTACTAACATATATATTCAGCCTAATATGAAGAATATGTTATCTCTAAAGCTCAAGGACGCCCCAGCCAAGTTATATGTAAGTACTGTTCCAGAGAAAGGCTTTGAAGCCTATGTCAATGGGGATTTTGTGGGCTATAGTAGTTCCAATGTCTTTTCTGTAGAAATGGGAAGTGTAGAATTGAAATTGAACAAACGGGGTTTTAGGACCGTTGTGACCAATCTTACTGTCAATTCCAAAGAGACTCTCATTCTCACATTCACTTCCCTTCCTGGAGTTGGAGAGGATGATGTCCTGGACAGTGCTCTTTTCTTCCTGCAAGAGGCCCTTGATGCTGCAGGACAAAATGACTTTTTCTCAGCAAGTTCTAATTTTGCTCTCGCACTTTCTACCGTTCGCACGTCTGAATATGCTTCTTTTCCAAAACTTCGGACATTAGAGAACGAAATCCTCTCTGCTAAAAAAGAATTGGGAGATAATATTCTAGTAGCCGATCTTTATCTTGATGTTTCTACAAATTACAACTATTGGAATCTTTTGGCAGAGAGAGGAGATATTTCTAATGCCGTGATTCAATTCAAGCAACTTGTGGAAAAGATAGATAATAGCCGACTGACAAATGCCCCTCTTCCTGAACTTCGAAATACTATCAGAAAAAGCTATGCTCTCTATGCCTGGAAACAAATAGAGGGTGAGATTATGGGAGTAGTAGCCGCTGGTGATACGGCAAGTCAAAACGAAAATTATGAGGATGCATTGAAATATTATAACAAGGCCCTTTCTCTCATCAAAGAGGTTGATGCTTTTGAAAATGAGACATTGTCAAATACCTATGTGGATATTGAGATGAAACAAAAAACAGCCGCCAACAAAAAAGCAGAGAAAGAATTGGCCGGTGATGCGAAAGTACTTATTGACAGTATAAGTGCGATGATATATGAAGCCGATCGCAAAGCCGAAAATGGTCAGTATGCAGAGGCCCTCAAGATTTACCAGAATGTTCTTGCGAAAATTGATGCTTCCCCGTTTAAGGAGTATCAGGTTATAAAGGAACAGCGAAACCGCGTGGAAAAACGCATTGAAAATGTGAAAAAACAAAAGCAAAAGAGTGACGTGTGGTGGCCCAAGATGGTGAGAAACTGGAGCGGAATGAGTTTTTCAGCATTCTACAGTGGCATAGAACCGCAGAGCTTCCAGTTTGGAAGTGAGATGAACTACATGGTTCGTGCACAACTGGGGATTCATCCCCTACCCATTCTCCAGCTTTCGTTAGGGGGTATGTACAATGCCACACCTCATGCCTATGCCCCTTATGCCATAGCTTTTGGCGGAGGTATTCGTATTCCCATTCTTGCTCAGTGGAGTTTCTTTGCTGATACTCAGGTTTTGTGGTCTGATTTCATTGTCTTTGATATTGCGAAGTATGATATGACCGATATTGGAATGGATCTCAAATTTGGCTGGTTTGGCCTACGTTTGGCTTATACCTTTGGATGGCAGGACTATTTCAAGACCAGTCAGCAAGGTATCAGTGCCGGTTTAACCTTCTGGTTTACAGAAGAATAAGGAGGGTTTTATGAAACGAATTGTAGTAGCTCTCTTTGTTCTGCTTGTCTCATCTCTCTGGGGACAAAATTATGCCTCGAAAAATAGCAACTTGCTTGCTTACAGGCAAAAAGATGGGCTCTATGTACTCGAAAATTCCCGTATCAAGGTGGTCATTGAACCCAAATTGGGTGGTAGAGCGCTTTCTATTGTAAATAAAGAAACAGGAGAAGAGCTTGTTCAAACATTCAACCCTAATAGTCCTGACTCAGCGGGGGCTTTTTATGACATTGTGGATCTCTCCTGGCCAGGACTTGCCAAAACCCCCTACGAAGTCAAGGGGTTTGGTTTGACGAAGGATGAATCCAAAGCCTATATAGAGATGTCGGTTGAGGTAGGAAAGGCCAATCCCACCAAAAAAGGGCTTGTCCTCACAAAAAGAATATCGGTTGATGATGTGGTTCCAGCGGTCTATTCGCTTGTGGAAATCAAAAACACAGAGAAAAAACCTATCGAAGTGACCTACTGGCATCAATCTCGTCCCATTCTTGGTCCAACCAATAAGGATGCGAAAAGCACCTGGCTTCCCCTCGAAAATGACGTGGTGGAAATTGGTTTCAATCCCGGAAGTGCAGGACATGGCCTTGATATGTTTCCTACCGCTGGCTTTGCAGGTCTTACGGTAAAAGATGGTAAATCTTCAGCGGTGTGGCTTTTTTCTCCTCTTTTGATTGATGCTTACTGGACATTCCATGACCCCGTTGTGCCAACCTATGACCTTGTTTTCAAGAAAAAGGTGCTCCAACCAAAGGAGAGTGCCTATTATGATGTGAGTATCGTTCTTCTGCCTCCTATGCAGAATATTGCCTGTGGAAATAGTGAGACAGGTTTTACCGGATCGATGATAGCCTCCTATACTGCCGGCAAAATAACTGTCAGTGGCCAGATATACAAATTTACTCCAGGAACCTTTTCTGGGGGACAGCTGTCGATTGAAATTTACGATAACAATAAAACGCTTCTTGATACGCTGAAGCAGGAAACGGTTTCCGAAGTGGTTCCTGAACGGTTTGTCTCTTATTCTGCCTCTGCCCCTGCTTCCTCAAAAATCAAGGGCGGCTATTATCAGGTAGTTGTTCGACTCACCGATGCTGCAGGGATCGAAGTCTATCGAGCAGAAAGAACTGTCAAAATGGGTGAGATCCCTATTCCAGCGATGAGTAAGCCTCTCACTGTCAATTTTGCCTGGTTTTTGAATCAACCTATTTATAATTCGGTGGGGAAAATCAAGGCCAATCTTCAACCTCTTTCTCCTGTCTATTCCAACATTGTCAAACTCTATCAGAAACACCCCACGGTGAGAAGCGACCTGATTATCAGTGGAGCGCTTCTCTATCAATGGATGTTGGTTTCTCCCCATTTTGTTTCCATGTACGGGGATCTCATCAAAAAGGGGACGTTCAATCTTATGGCCACAGGGTATGGAAATCCCCTTTTCCCCTTTATTTCTTCTGAAGAAATAAGAGAGCAGATCAGGATGGATATGGATATTAAACGGTTAGTTTTTGGGACTACGCCAAGTGGGATGTTTTTCCCGGAAATGGCCTTTGCCGATGGAGTGATAGAACCTGTGGTACAACAAAAGCTCACATGGGGATATCTTGCCGACATTGCTGTAGATACAGGTTACAAAGGTATGCCTGATATTGACTACCGCAAACCGTCTCGTATTATGAGTAAAGGATACGCCATGAATATTCTCATTCGGGATAGCAAGGCGGTAAATATTCTTCTGAAAAAGACTGACAAGGCTATTGATGAGTTTATTCTGTATCTGATTTCTGTTGCTGCCCAGAACAAAGATGGAAACTCTGTTGTATGCGTGGTAAATAACGGAGAATTTATTGGTGATGGTGAATTCATGGATAAACTTTTCACGAAACTCAAAGCTATTCCATGGATTCGTTTCAAAAGCGGCGATGATATTTTCAAAGAAACTATCCCTACGCAGAGTTTTTTGAGCGAAAAGATTAGCGGTGGCTGGTACTATGATATTGAAACTCAAACAGTTAGTTATAAGATCTGGTTTGACCATCCCATGAAACAGAATATATGGGAAAGCATTCGCAACAATGGCAAAAAGGTCTTAGAGATTGTCTCGGCAAAGAAAATGGTTTCCGATCTTCAACTGGATACGAGTTATCCTGATTATCTTTACCTTGAGACGTGGGAAAACCTTGTGATGGCTACTCATTCCGACTGGCTCTGGTCGGGGAATATAGCCAATATGAAAAACGCCAGCAATCAAATGGAAATTGCCATGAAACAAACGGCGGAAGTATACGATATTCTTTTGAATGTGCTCAAAAAGAAAAAACTCAATATTCCTGCTATGACCTCCCTTGGAGAAGAAGTTCCCGCAGAAGACAAGGAACGTTATGACACCAAGATTTTAGGTAACCCATTTAAGCTCACAGAACTGACTCTCTATCCGGCAAAGCCCACTTCTCAGTCTGGAATGTACCTTACCTTCAAAGTTTTTGATCCCGTCGATGGTATAGACTATAATAATGTCTATTTTATCTATCGTCTGAATAATGCTCCATCTTATCGACGTATCAGAGCCAAGCTTGGATTTGATGGAACGATGAGAGTGTTTTTGGGAAGACCAAATATTGGAGATACGATTGATTATTTTATTTATCTCAGAAATGTGAAGGGCAAAGAAGGTATTACCCCAAGGGCAACTATTGAGATAAGCGAATAACCTTCAGGGGCTATCGGAGAAGTCGATAGCCCCTGAAAATTGCCTTTTTTTCCTTTTTTTGCTATACTATACACTATGAAAGATGTACAGAGCGAAAAAGACCATCGGAATATTCCGATTAACAAGGTGGGTATTCGTAACCTTCGAATACCCATTGTCGTTCGAGATCAGCAGAACAAGACCCAGCCTACCATTGCCGATGTCAATATGTATGTAAACCTCCCCCATCACTATCGGGGAACCCACATGAGCCGGTTTGGAGAGATCTTGCATCGGTATGCTCATGATCTCTCCCTTGAAACCCTTTTGTCTATCTTAGAAGAGATGAAGAATCGTTTTGAATGCGAAGAAGCCCATATTGAAATACGTTTTCCCTATTTTCTTGTGAAATCTGCTCCTGTTTCCGGGGCCAAAAGCTATATGGAATATCTCTGCTCTGTCAAGGCCTCTCTTGGGGAGAGGCTCTCTCTTGTGATGGAGGTTGAAGTTCCCATCCATAGTCTCTGTCCCTGTTCCAAGGAGATCAGCAGTTACGGAGCTCACAATCAGCGGGGAGTTGTGCGTATTCAGGCAAAAACCTCTTCGTTTGTCTGGTTTGAAGAACTCATTACCATAGCGGAAAAGAATGCCTCTGCTCCGCTTTTTGCTATTCTCAAACGTAGTGACGAAAAATATATCACGGAAAAAGCCTACATGAACGCCAAGTTTGTCGAAGATACCGCCCGAGATATTGCCCTTGCTCTGAATAGAGATGAACGTATTCTCTGGTACCAGGTCGAAGTAGAGAACTATGAATCTATCCACAACCACAATGCCTATGCGGCTATTATCAAGGAGAAGGACAATGAAAATTGAAAATTTTTCTCCTTTTTTCAATGCCAAAAAGACTACCTCCAAAAAAAGCGAAAGAAAAGCGAGTTTTAATTTCAAGGAAATGTTAGAAAGTCCGGATTTAGAGAGTTTTTTTAATACCGTTGGGGATGAACTTTCAGAAAGTGATATTCGAGAATTGGGGAGTATGATTGATCTTTTGGGTGAACAGCTTTCTCAGAACCCGGATATTGAACATTTTAATCGATATCGGAGTTGTGTAAAGGCTTTGGTACGATACGCCACCAAAAATATGGATGTGAAAACCATTACCAGCCGATCGGGTTTCAGTAAAATCAACACTTATGTTATTGTTGAATCCATCGATGAAAAACTTCAGCAAATGGCACACCTTATCCTTTCCAACGAAAAAAACAGACTTTCTTATTTTCAGCTCATTCAGCAAATCAAAGGTCTTCTTATAGACCTCATTTCGTGACGTCTATGCGCAAGGAATGGGTTTCTTCTTCTGTTGAGAGAACATACGAGATTGCCCGGGAAGTAGCCACTCTGATTGAATCAGAAACCATATCCCCCTGGATTTTTTTGAGGGGGGATATAGGGAGTGGGAAAACCACCTTTGTGCGTGGCCTTCTTGCCTGCTGGGGAATCACGGAAGGGGTAAGCAGTCCAACCTTTTCTCTCATCCATCATTATCCCCATCCAGAAAAAACCATTTACCATGTTGATCTCTATCGTCTTCGATCCCCTGAGGAAGGAGAGGCCATTGGACTTTATGACCTCTTTCAACCACATGCGATTGTCCTGGTAGAATGGCCGGAGATACTGGAAAAGGAGAACACCTTTCCTCATACGCTTATTACCTTTGGCTATGGAGAAGAAGAAAATACAAGACATATTCTGCTTACTTCCCAGGGCTTTTGATGAAAGATGTTCAGTCTATTTTGTAGGCTTCCATTTTTGTGCGAAGGGTATTTCGGTTAATACCTAAAAATTCAGCTGTTTTCAGTTTATTTCTCTCATTGACAAGGAGGGCTTGTCGAATGAGTTCCTCTTCGACGATGCCCACCACCGTATCATACACCTTTCCTGTATATTCTGGATTCCCAATGTAAAAGCGAATCCATTCAGAGAGAGAGAAGAGCTTTTTTTCTTCTTCCATAGCCAAAAAAGGCACAATATGGTGGAGTTCTATGCGGTTGCCTCGGGCTAAAATAACAGCCCTTTCAATACAGTTCTCCAGTTCACGGACATTGCCGGGCCATGAATAGTTCATGAGAGCTAAAAGAGCCTCCTCGCTAATATCCACTGCGGGACGACGTTCTCGTTCTGAGACTTTTTGAATGAAATGCTGGACAAGAAGAGGAATATCGTCCTTTCGTTCTCGAAGAGGAGGAAGCTGGATCTCTATCACATTGAGACGGTAATAGAGATCTTCCCGGAACCTTTTTTCTTTCACCAGTGTCTTCAGGGGTTTATTGGTAGCCGCAATGAGACGAATATCAATAGGGATCTTGGTTTCACTTCCTAAAGGGGTAATCTCTCTCTCCTGCAACGCACGAAGAAGATGAGCCTGAAGAGAGAATGGCATATCCCCAATCTCATCCAAGAAAAGCGTCCCTCCATGAGCTACTTGAAAAAGCCCCTTTTTATCACTATTTGCCCCTGTGAAGGCCCCTTTCTTGTATCCGAAAAGTTCAGACTCAAGAAGATTTTCTGGAATGGAGGCACAATTGATGCTCACAAAGGGTTTGTCTTTTCGTGAGCTGTTATAATGCAGGGCTTTGGCCACTAACTCTTTTCCCGTTCCACTTTCCCCAAGAATCAGCACAGAGGCGTTGGTATCAGCCACCGTATGGATCAGGTCAAAGATAGCCTGCATCCGTTGATTCTTTCCGATGATATGATGAAAGGCATAGTTTCTTTCCAGTTCCTTTTTGAGGGTGAGGTTTTCCTCTAAAAGGGAAGCCTTCTCCTGCTGGATAGTTCGTGCTAACCTCACCTTGTTGGAGAGAATCTGCCCCACCAAAAAAAGCATGTTTTCAAGATCTTTCAGATAGGTATTGTTATCGTATTGTTTTTCTATCGCCATTACCCCGAGAGTAATTCCCTCCAATTTGAGAGGAACGGCTATGAAAGAAATAGGTTTTTCCTTGTCTCGTTTGATCTTGAGCCGGTTCAAAAAGCGGGTTTCTTCATGAATGTTGGGAATGGCAATGGGCTGGCCTGTGGCCACAACGGTTCCAATGATTCCTTCCCCCACTCTATAGATGCCCCGTTCACACTCTTCTTTGGTGAGACGATATCCCGCAAAAATAGAAAGCTGTTCACTCTGTTCAGGTTCAAAAAGAACAAGCATCCCACGATCAATATGGATCCGTTCAGCAAGAATACTCATCACGGACTCAAAAACATCCTGAAGATCTATCTTTTTTTCTATCACCTGAGAAATATCAATCAAAATTTCCTGAAGATGTATCTTGTATTTGAGTTCTTCATAAAGCTTCGTACGATAGAGAATCTGCGCCGCCTGGTTAGAGATCGTGTAGAGAAGTTCAAGATCCTCCTCGGTGAAAGCGTCTTTTTTTACACTATCCACACTGACAACGCCAATAATCTGTCCCTCTACCTGCAAAGGCACAATAAGCTCAGATTGAATATCCTCTCTGAGGGGAATATAGAGGGGATCCTGTCTCACATCGTTTACCAGTCTTGGAATACCATCACGAAACACAGCCCCTGTGAGTCCCTCTCCCACAGCAATAGGGACTCTTCTGATACGGTTCTCATCAAATCCTCTATAGGCGGCATAGCGAAGGTATTTTGAACCTTCCTCTTTGAGCATAATAGACCCTGTGGTGGCATTCGTTAACTCAATGGCCTTGTCTAACATCAATCCCAAAAGCTCTTCTGCATCCTGGGTTTGATTCATGGCTATACTCAGATACTGAATGAGACGAAGCCTTTTCACCTGGTTTTCTTCGCCTGGCATAGACTCTCCTGCCTATTTTTTCACCATTAGTATAAGATGTGATGAAAAAATAGGCAAATTTTTCTCTTGACAATTGTTTAGCTTCCGAATTCAGAAGGAAAAAACGAATGGTTTATTTTCTTTTTTTCACTATCTACAAGTAATAAAAAGAGATATAAGAGAATATAAATGGATGGAAAAAATTGGGCAAGAAAAGGCAAGATCATCTCTTTGGCACGTTTCTTGCAATACAATGATAGATAATCTGAAAAGGAGGACAAAAATGTCTCTTTCTGTCCGTGATCACCTGTTGACCGACATCATCGGTAATCGTCAGGTAAGGTCAACAGTGAAAGATGAATACAAGGGGATGCCCATCCCTGAGTATTTTGGGTGTAATGTTTTTAATGATGAGGCGATGAGAACCTACCTTCCCTACAAGACCTATTCTCGTCTCAAAGCCATCATTGCTTCGGGTGAACCTATTGATGATGCTTTAGCTGAAGAAGTGGCTCATGGGGTGAAGGAATGGGCTCTCAGTAAGGGTGCCACCCACTATACCCACTGGTTTCAACCCATGACGGGGGCAACCGCTGAAAAGCACGATAGTTTTCTCGACTTTGATGCTGACGGTATGCCTATCAATCGTTTCTCTGGCAAGGCTTTGAAACAGGGTGAACCTGATGCTTCAAGTTTTCCCAGTGGAGGCCTTCGTGCTACCTTTGAGGCCCGTGGTTATACAGCCTGGGATCCTTCTTCCCCTATCTTTATTATGGAAGGGGTAAATGGGAATACCCTCTGTATTCCTACCGTGTTTTTGTCATATACCGGTGTAGTACTGGACAAGAAGGCTCCTCTTCTCCGTTCGATGGAGGCCCTCAGTAGGGAAGCCACCAGGCTCCTTCACCTTTTTGGCAAAAAGAATGTGAAAAGAGTAACCACTACGGTGGGACCTGAACAGGAGTATTTCCTGATTGACAAGGCCTATTTTCTCCGCCGTCAGGATCTGATTCTCACAGGGAGAACTCTTTTTGGGGCCAAGCCCCCCCGCGGTCAGCAGATGGAAGATCACTATTTTGCCTCTATCAGGGAAAGGGTTCTGGCTTTTATGCAGGATGTGGAGATCGAGGCATTCAAGTTAGGGATTCCCGCCAAAACGCGTCACAATGAGGTGTCCCCTGCTCAGTTTGAGATTGCGCCTATCTTTGAAACAACGAATATTGCTACCGACCATAACCTGCTTCTCATGGAAATCTTGAGAAAGGTGGCTAATCGTCACAATTTTGCCCTTCTTCTCCATGAAAAGCCGTTCAAAGGGGTGAATGGCTCCGGAAAGCACAATAACTGGTCTATGGCTACCGATACAGGGGAAAACCTCCTTGATCCTGGCCACACTCCCCACGAGAATTTGCAATTCCTTACGGTCTTGACGACAGTTATCACGGCTGTGTATCGGTATGCTGATCTGCTCCGCACTTCTGTGGCCACACCGGGTAATGATCACCGCCTTGGGGCTAATGAGGCTCCCCCAGCGATTATCTCTGTCTTTTTGGGACAGCAGCTTTCTCAGATTCTTGAGGATATTGAGGCAAACAAAAAGACAAACTACACCGACAAACAGATCATTGACCTGGGTATCAGTACTCTTCCCAAGATCAGCAAGGACAACACCGACAGAAACCGCACCTCGCCTTTTGCCTTCACTGGAAACAAGTTTGAATTCCGGGCAGTTGGGTCTTCCCAGTCTATTGCTGGTCCCAATTTTGTTCTGAACACCATTGTTGCCAAGGTTTTGAAAGAGGTGTGTGATAAGATTGAGGCCAACCTCAAGAAGGGGATGGAATTCAATCAGGCCGTGATGGAAGTGATTCTTCCTATGATCAAAGAGAGCAAACCCGTTCGGTTTGAGGGTAACAACTACTCTCCTGAATGGGAGAAAGAGGCAGCCAAACGAGGACTTCCTAACCGCAAGACCACACCAGAGTCGCTTCGAGATTTTATCGCTGAAAAGAATATTGCTGTTCTCAAAGAAATGGGGGTTTTGAGTGAGGTAGAGATTCAGGCTCGTTACCATATTTTGGTGGAGAACTACTCCAAGACCCTGAATATCGAGGCAGAAACTGCGCTGGCTATGGCCAGAACCCAGATTCTTCCTACTGTCCTGCGCTATCAGACTATTTTGGCCAATGCGGCTGCTTCTATCAAAGATGTGAATGGAAAAGCCTATAATCTTCAGCTGAGTGCTACAAAGGAGTATGCTCTTCTTGTGGCTGATCTTCAGAACAAAATAGTCGAACTGGAAGAGATCGTGAAGAAGGCAGAGGAAATTGGCGATGAAGTAGAAAAAGCTGATTTCTATTGCCAGAAGGTTCTTCCAGCCATGAATGCCCTGAGGGACGTGGTAGATACTCTTGAGGATAAAACAGCCGACGATCTGTGGCCACTTCCCAAGTATCGAGAGATGCTTTTTGTGTACTAAACAAACAGGCCCGGCTTATGCCGGGCCTATCTCTTATTTTACTATTTTTTTCAGTAGTTCAAGATCCAGCTCTGGATAGAGAGGGAAACGAGAGAGAAGATCTATCACGCGCTTTTGAGAGGTTTCTTTGACAGAAGCGGCAATCTCATATTTGGCTTTGCTGGGGCCATTGTCTTTTTCTGAAAAGGCCGGTTTTACCGCCTGCACTACATTCGCAATAATATCAGCAATTTCATCCATGTCATTTTCTTTCATTCCTAACGTTGTCACAGCGGGTGTCCCAATACGAAGACCACTGGTATACCATGGTCCATTGGGATCAAACGGGAGAGAATTGCGATTCAGGGTCACTCCACACTCCCTCAGGGCACTTTCAGCTTGTCGGCCGGTAATGCCTTTTGTAGCCACATTCACTAAAAAGAGATGGTTATCAGTTCCACCTGTCACGATGTCCAGCCCTTTCTTTTCGCAAGCCTTTGCAAGAGCCTGGGCATTTTTGACAATCTGAGAGGCGTAGGTTTTGAAAGCAGGGGAAAGAGCCTCCTTGAAAGCCACCGCCTTGGCTGCCATCACATGAGGGAGGGGACCACCCATCACAAGGGGACAGCCCTTGTCAAGAGCATCGGCAAACTCCTTCTTGGCCATTACCATACCACCACGAGGTCCCCTGAGTGTTTTGTGAGTGGTAGTCGTTACCACATGGGCATACGGAATAGGATTGTACTCTCCCTCAAACACCCCACCCGCCACAAGACCAGCAAAGTGGGCAATATCTACCATCAAAACAGCCCCTACCTTATCCGCAATTTCTCTCATACGCTTGAAGTTGATCTTTCTTGGGTAAGCACTATAACCAGCCAAAAGGATAAGTGGCTTTATCTCCTGGGCTTGTTTTTCGATGGCATCGTAATCTAAAAGACCTGTTTCACGACTCACGGAGTAACTATATACTTCAAACATCCTGGCAGAAACGTTGTATCTATACCCATGAGTAAGATGTCCCCCAGAATAGTAGTCAAGTCCCAGTAAACGTTGATTACCCAACCTTTCTCGAAGTTCCTTCCACTGAGCATCTGTCAGTTTATAGAGATTGGTCTCTCCAAGATTGGAAAGATAAGGGACTTCCACTCTTGTATTGAGAATAGCCCAGAAAGCCATAAGATTGGCATCAGCCCCACTATGAGGCTGAACATTGGCATATTCTGCCCCAAAGAGTTCACAGGCGTATTTTGCCGCCGTTTCCTCAATAGCATCCACATTTTCACAACCCGCATAAAAACGATGGTAGGGAAAACCTTCAGCATACTTATCCGTGAGGAGATTTCCCATGGCTAATTGCACGGAAAGAGAAGAGTAGTTTTCGCTGGCAATCAGTTTGAGGTGTGTGCGCTGCGCCTCAAGTTCAGCCACAATAGAACGTGCCACCTCAGGGGCCACCATAGCCACTTGAGAGAGATTGGCCATATACGCCACCATCCCCGCTGAGGGGCTTTTGGTACGAGACAGGTACTCTTGAATGACTTCCACCGACATTTCGATTCCTCCTTCAAAAGTATCCCTGCCCAGGCGGACGACAGGGTAAAAAGGCTCCCTGATGGTCGCTTCCATCCTCGCCAGTTGCCTGGTATAGTGTAAAGCAAAGGAGAAATTTTTGCCACTTTTCAGAAGACTACTGCTGGATAGCCCCATCAATCACTTCAAAGAGACGCTTGTCCTCATCGTTAAGCACCAGTTTGAAACGCTCAATTCCTACGGTATTTTTCAATCGAAGGAGATAAATATCACTCATAATCTTCTGTTTCACTGTTTGAACAAAAACAGGGTTTTGTGATTGAGCCGCTTTTGCCGTTTTCACATCAGAGAAGAGAGCCACCAGGGCATCACTGTTATCAATAGCAATTTGAAACATCTTCTTGTCAATCAAAGGGGTATGGAAAGAAGGAGCCAAATGATGGGTATAGAGAGGCAAGCCCTGGGTTTCCAGGGAATAATAGGAGAAAATACTGATACGAATCCCGTCTCTGAGGCGCTGATTGAGAGTTCCAAGGAATGGTTGAAGCCAGACAGTGTCCTGAACAGAAACCAAAATCTCTTCTGTTGCCTTCTGAATAAGCGTCAGAATAGAATTTTCTATATTTTTTTGACTGACAATATTCCAGAAGTAGTCCGTTTCGTTCACACTCATGTAATTGCGAAGTTGAGCATGAATGAGTTTCTTTGATTCAACAAAATCACTCTCTAGATTTCTCAAAAACTCATCAATTTCCACCGGCACATAGGTATCAGGATTGGACTTGATGATACGGGCTCCTCCCTTATCCACCAAACGGTTGAGCATTTCATAGACCACAGGTCGCAGAATACCACTATTCTTGCTGAGTTGATAGCCCGTAATAGGATGATTCTCTAAAAGAGCCAAGTACACCTTTGCCTCATTACTACTCAGTCCCAAGCGCTCAAAGTGTTCGATCAAGAGCCCTTCCTGCTCTATGGCCAAATCTTCCTCCTTTTTATTGTCCTGAGAGTCTTCCTCTACCCCTACCTTCTAAGACAAGCTCTTGTTTATCCACATCGAAAATCATCACCGTCGCTTCAAATCGACTATTTCCATCTTCTAAAACGGGGTTGCCTGTGAGAACAATTCTTTTTTGTTTGATGTAATACTGTCCCCATCTTGCGGTCACTCTTTGATTCCCTTTGATGATTTGCACATTTCCTAAGAGGTTCGCTCTCTCCTCATTTTGATACATATCAATCACAAGACAAAAGACCTTTGCAGCTCCACTGTCATTGGTAAAATGAATCTGTGGATCTTTTGTGATACGGGTATAGGCAAGTTCCTCATAGTAATCAAGTCTTCCACCCGTAATCACATACCCCTTCTTTTTCTCTGTCACTGAGACGTCATCTAAAGCGGTGTAACTGGAAATCTTTCCATTCCCATAGAAAACCTGCATGGTTCGGGAAAGAATAGTGGTATCCTCTTGCTCTAAAGAAGCATTTCCCTGGACGAACAAACGATTGGCAGACTGGTAGAGCTGAGCCTGATCTCCCTGCAAAAGATAGCCTTTGCCCTTGATTTTCACGTTTCGATAGACAAACATATCATTCTTCTCAGGAAGGAATCGAATAACATTCCCTGTAATCTCTACATTGTCCTTCTTCAAATATAGCTTAGGTGTTTTCGTCGCTGTTACTTCTCTTTTTCTGGTATCGTAGGTGCCCTCACCCGCCAGAAGTACTGCCCCTCTCTGCGCATCCTGGAAAGACACATTCCCAAAAGCATACCCCACTTTCTTCTGGTCTTCATAGACAATGGTATCCGCCTTCAAGACGGAGGTTCCCTGTTGAATGGTGGGTACCTGCTTCATTTTTCCCTCTAATACCAGACGCTGAATTTCCCACTGAAAAACACTTCTTTCAGCGGTAATCTGAATAGGTTCACTACTTTGAGACATTTGTGCAAACAGGGCAACGACCACAAAAAGCCCTCCCCATAGGATGCCCTTACTGCTGAATCTTCGCATCAATATTCTCCATACGAATTTCTTTGAGAGAAGCATCGGCTACTAAATTATATCCCCAAAGGTCCACACCGCGTCTGTGAACCACTACAGGAATACCCGGTTCTGAGAAAAAGAGTTTTTTCGTATTATCCCACTGAATACGTTCTGTCTCAAGGCTTGTTTCACTGGCAAGAATTTTTACCCTTCCTTCGGCTATCACAAGAAGCGTTTTCTTATTTACTTGCCCCTTGTTGGCTGATAACACACTATCCAGAACATCCATTCCATTGGAACGCCTGTAAAACGCTACGGTAAAATTATAAATAAAAACATCATCACTATTCTGATACATAGCGGCTTCAGAAGCGCGAAGCTCCCATTCCCTCTCTCCGCTGGTGTTGACAGAAACATACTGAAAGTCTGAGAGAAGAAAATTAGGAAGCCCTAATGTTTTCTCTGGCTGACCTTCTTTGAGCCCACAGGAAACAAAAAAAATCAAGAAAAACCCTATCCATCCATGTCGCATATATTCCTCTTTTCTTCTTTTATCTATCGGCTAATAGTAGTAAAAATTTTACTCACTATTATTATACTCCAAAAAAAAAAGAAAAGCAAACGAAAGAAATATTTTGAGACCCTTGCACGGGTGTTTTC
>FQKF010041044.1_pt1 | contig 16518 bp, 11 predicted proteins | sample 1504521 | NCBI WGS metagenome assembly FQKF01 (sample SAMEA4475357, study PRJEB15587) | soil metagenome | biome: Soil; feature: Field | place: India | collected 2015-03-11 | depth 0 m
TATAGTTATTAATCCTGAAAAAATAGGATACGAAGCTATCCGTTCCCTTTATGAATTGAAATCAGGGGGGTATACGTCTACTTCGGTGGATACGGGTATAGAACTTGTTGGTGGAGCTCGTAAATGAAAAAGGGCGTGGGTAATTCTTTTCGAGTTCAGATGGTTATTAGTGTTTTTGGTGTTTTTGCACTTTTAATTGTTTCTACAACCTATATTCTATTTTCTACTATTCGTATTCAGTCGATCATAGAAGAAAGTTTCGAAAAAGAACGTTATTTGAAATCGATCCAGGAAGCATTACAAAAATATCAGATACCACTTTTGGAATATTTATCAAGTAGATCTTCGAATGCCCTGGCGCAGCATCTAATAGAGTCGCAAAATCTTAAAGATCGCTTGCCTGGTACTTTCCCTATTCTAAAAGATCCAGGAGCATTGCGAGAACGAGAAGTATATACACTTATCCGGTCGTATCTTGAACTTGCCGAGAAAGCGGTAGAATTAAAACGAGGAAGGAACATAGAAGCCTATATAACTCTATATGATGAACTATCAAATCTTCTTACATATATCAATAACGAAATAGAAGAGATTAATTCTGAACGTTTCCGCAACCAGATAGATCAATTTGGGATTTATATTAACCATTCTCGGAATATTTTACAGTGGAATTTGCTTTTTATTGTCTGCATTTCCCTTTTTTCTATTTCTATATTGTTACGGTCGGTAGAGAAAATGACTGCTCCAATGGTGCACCTTTCTGCTATGGCTAGCGAGCTTTCGTCAGGAAATTTTGCTATTGAAGATATAAAGATGAGTTCAATCTATGAAATAGACCGAGTGGTTGCTGCTTTTAACCAGATGAAACATGAAATTGGCCACTACATCGAAGAGATTAAGTTACAAGAAACAATTAAACAAGAATATTTACAGGAACGAATGCGAAACTTAAAAATGCAGGAACTTTTGCGGAGGATGGAAATTTACACCCTTCAATCTCAAATGAATCCCCACTTTCTGTTTAATACACTGAATACAGGGGTTCAATTGGCTATTATTGAAGGGGCTGAACGAACAGGGGAATTCATGGAAAACCTGGCCCTTCTTTTTCGTCATAACATTAAAAATAAAGAAAGTCTTGTTCCCCTGCGTTATGAGATAGAAGGTCTACAATATTATTTCTATATACTTAAGATTCGTTTTTCTCAAACCCTGCATCTGGTTCTTGATTACCCCGAGGATATTCTTGATATGTACAAAGTACCAGTTTCAATATTACAGCCTTTGGTGGAAAATAGTATTGTTCACGCCTTCAAAGATAAGGAAGATCAAAAAGAGATTATTGTACGGATAGAAAGAGATACCGATTATATAATTCTTAACGTGATTGATAATGGGTGTGGTATGTCAGAGGATACCATCTATAAGCTTTTACATCCACTTCCAATCGAAGAATCTTCTACTCGTATTATGGGACTTGAGAATGTTATCCAGCGACTTCGTTTTTATTATCCTGAAGAACCGGACGTAATTGCTATTAGAAGTAGTCCAGGGAAAGGGACCCATATCACCATAAAAATTCCAAGAGGAAGAGAGCCATGTATCGAGTACTAATTGTGGATGATGAAGAGCCCGTTTTGGAAAGCTTTTCCTTCTTATTAGAAAAAGAGGCCCCTACCTTTATGTTAGCAGGAAAAGCAAGGACAGGGTATGAAGCGCTTCGGGTTATTCATGAATTACGGCCTGATGTGGTCTTTATGGATATCAACATTCCAGGAATCGATGGAATTAAAGTAATTGAAGAAGTTCATCAGCTCGTACCTGAGACAGTCTTTATTTTGTCTACCGCTTATGAGCGTTTTGATCTTGCTCAACGGGCTTTGCCGTTGGGAGTTTTTGCATATCTTGTAAAACCAATATCCCGTAAAATCTTTCAGCAAACCCTTGATGCGGTAAAACACCATCTAGAAAAACGGCGAAATCAAGGAATAGAAAAAAATATTAATCTTTTAGAACGCCAATTTATTTCTGAAATAATTTGGAAGCCCATGAGAGAAGAGGAATGGGAACATTATAAAGAGCTTTTTAATTTGGTGTCGGAAAAAGGTTTTGTTGGTATTGTTGAAATTGAGAAGTCTTCAGAAGATGTGGCTGAAAAAATAATTCAAAAGCTATCTTTTCATCATCGTTGCATGTATATTGTTCAACAACATCGACTTGTTTTTTTTATACCTGAGGCTGTAGATGTTCCTCTATTTAAAAGAGAATTTATTCGAATAATAGATGAGCTTGATGTAGATTCTTTTCTGATATACGGACTAGGCGGGGTGTATCCCGGCCCAGAAATTTATAAATCCTGTGATGAAGCCCTAGAAGAAATTCGACAACATAAAAAGAGTAAAGACGGTTTTTTGAAAGAAAGAATAAAATTTTTGGAAATCCGCAGAAAAATAGGTATTGCTACTCTGGAGGAGATTCAAGAATTGATTTCTGATTTATGGGTAGAAGTAAACTCTGCTTATCCTTTTGATATAGCAAAAGCAAAAATGGCTGCATTTTTCACACTTCTTATCGACGATTGTACTCCTTTTTTTAAGGGACAAGAGGATGTAGCAATACCATTTTTCCCAGTAGAGGAATTGATGGGAATTCAAGATGAGAGGGAATGGTTCCAATGGAGTGCCCTTTCAATACCAAAACTATATCGTTGTTTTTCTATAAATCGGAAGGTACATTTCCCACTTCCTTTGCTTAAGGCTCTTAATTATATTAATGAACATTTTACCGAGCCACTCCAATTATCCACTGTGGCAGAAGAAGTACAGGTTTCTCCTGCCTATTTAAGCCGTCTTTTTTCAGACTTCCTTCAATCTAATTTTGTGGATTATGTAACCCAATTACGTATGGATAAGGCAGAAACACTTTTAAAAACCACTGCTTTAAGTATTAAAGAAATAGCTTTTCAGGTTGGTTATCAAGACCCTAATTATTTTGGTAAAATTTTTAAAAAAATGAAGGGTGTTTCACCGTCTACTTTTGGGAGGGAAGAACAAGAGAATAAGCAGAATATTGAATGAAAGGAGGATGCTATGAAGCAAAATAGATGGCTGTGGGGAATTGGTGCGATATTACTACTAATGACTTTATGTACTTCATGTGAAAAACAAAAAGAAAAAAACACAAAGGAAAAACTGGTAATAGGTTTTTCAGTGGCAACGGACACGTTTATTCTTGAACGCTGGAATAAGGATGTTAAAATATTCAGTGGGGCAGCCCGAGAACTAGGGGCAGAAGTCATTGTACAACTTTCGGCGGGGGGAACAAAAGAACAAATAGCTCAGATTAAATATTTAATTCAACGGAATATCAACGCGTTGGTAGTGATTGCCCATGATATGGAAATGATAGCGGGTGTTATTAAACAGGCAAAAGATCAAGGTATTCCTGTAATTGCTTATGATCGCATGATTCTGGGAATCCCGATAGATGCCTATGTATCCTTTGATAATGTAGAAGTGGGGCGTTTGTTTGCTCGGGCGTTGACTCAAGCGGTTCCTCGGGGAAATTATCTTATCGTAAACGGTTCGGTTAGGGATAATAATAGTTATCTTGTGAATCAGGGGGTTTACGAAATCCTTAATCCCTTTATAAAAACGGGACAGATAAAAATTGTGCGAGATATCTGGCTTGATGAATGGAGTTACGATGAGGCCCTGGGAAAAATAGGTAAGGTTTTTGATGAAACAGTCAACATTGATGCAATTTCTTGTGGGAACGATCAAATAGCTAGTGCGGCTATCCAGAATCTGGCAGAACGTCGTCTTGCAGGAAAAGTAGCGGTAGTGGGCCAGGATGCGGACCTTATTTCCTGTCAACGGGTGGTAGAGGGAACCCAGCTAATGACGGTATATAAACCAATTGCGCGACTTGCTAGTCGTGCAGCCTCTTTAGCGGTATCTCTTGCAAAAAGGGAAGCTCCTGAACCCCCCGATCTCTATATGGATAATAAGAGTGGTACTTCTATTCCTTCATACATAGAAAAACCTATTGCGGTGTATAAGCATAATATGGATAAAACGGTTATAAAAGATGGCTTTCATTCTAGCTCCGATGTGTATCGCAATATCTTAGAAGTAAAAAAATGATGTCAAAATATTCCAGACAAGAAATAGCAGAGAGGGAGTGTTGTGAAAAGAGTCCAGAATAATATCAAAATTCTCCCGTATACGGAATTTAAAATCCACCGGTACACTATGAACACATATTATACCAAGGAGGTATGAGCGGTATGAAAAAATTCGGAGTGGTTCTTGTGATGCTCCTTGTAGGAGGAGCCCTGTTGTTTGCTTCCGGATCCCAAGAAGGTTCTGGAACAGGGGGAAAGGCTCCCCTAATTGGTATTGCTATGCCGGAAACCCATGTGGAACGGTGGCAAAAGGATGGGGCGGATCTTAAGGCCTTTGCCGAAGCCAAAGGGTATCGGGCAGAAGTTACCTATGGTGATGCGGATCAAAGTAAACAGAATCAGCAAATCCAGGACATGCTTACCAAAGGTGCCAAGCTGCTTATCATCGGTAACATCAACGAAGGGGTTATCTCAGTGGTAGCCGATGCTGCCCGGGAAAAGGTTCCTGTCATTGCCAATGACCGACTTATTCTGGGTTCGGCAGATTATGAGTACTATATTACCTTTGATAACTTTAAGGTTGGTGTTCTTCAAGGGAAAGCTCTGGAAAAGGCATTGAATCTTGCCTCTGCTACAAAAGACAAGCCGAAGATCATTACCCTCTTTGCGGGATCTCCCACTGATAACAACTCGAAAATGTTCTTTGATGGGGCCATGAGTGTGCTTAAACCCTATGTAGAGAAGGGCGTACTCCAGATCGTCGGACCTGCACCCTTAAGTTCTGCTGATACGGCGAACTTTACTCGAATTACCACTGAAAACTGGCGTGCCGATATTGCCAAGGCTCGGATGGAAAACCTCTTGAACAACGATGCTAAGAATGTGGTTCTGGATGGTATTCTTGCTCCCAATGATACCCTTGCCCGAGCAATTATCGAAGCTTGCTCGTCCGATGCAAAATATGCAGGTGGTAAATTACCGGTAGTAACTGGTCAGGATGGAGAGCTTGCCTCTATCAAGTATATTAAAGAGGGTAAGCAGTACATGACCGTCTTTAAAGATACTCGCCAGCTTGCAAAGGCTGCCATTGAATTGGCCGATGCGATTCTTAAGGGACAAACCCCCAATATCCCCGGTGCCCGGTTGGATACCACTACCTATAATACTGGGAAGAAAGCGGTGAAGTCTTACCTGCTTGAACCAGTGGAAGTGACCAAAGAAAATTACAAGAAGATAATGATCGATAGTGGATATTACAAGGCTTCGGATATTGAATAATAGGTTTTAAATCGGCCTCTAGGATTACTGGATGGGGACCCGAAAAGGTCCTCATCCAGTTTGTGCATGGTAGGAGAGGATAAGTATCTAAAGGAACGCCGGTTATGAGTGATTATATATTAGAGATTAAGAATTTGACAAAAGATTTTCCCGGCGTACGAGCGCTGGATAATGTGAGTTTAAAAGTAAAACGAGGGGAAATCCATTCTATCTGTGGGGAAAACGGGGCAGGTAAATCCACGTTAATGAGTGTTATTAGTGGCGTGTATCCAAAGGGAACCTATGAGGGTAAAGTTTTTTTTAAGGGGAAGGAAACTCATTACCACAGTGTAAAGGATAGCGAACGGGATGGATTGGCGATTATCCATCAAGAATTGGCCTTAAGTCCCTATCTTTCTATTTATGAAAATATTTTTTTGGGACACATGAAAACCCGTTTTGGGATTATTAACTGGAATAAGTATATTAAAGAATCTCGCCACTATCTTGAACAGGTTGGTCTGCATGAAAATCCTGCTACTATTGTTAGTAAGATGGGAGTGGGAAAACAACAGCTTGTGGAAATAGCCCGGGCTCTTTCTAAAAAAGTAGAACTTCTGATTCTCGATGAGCCCACATCCTCATTGAATGACGAAGAGAGCGAGAAACTGCTTCAATTAATCCGACAATTAAAGGCGCAGGGTATTACCTGCATTATGATATCTCACAAGTTGAATGAAGTATTAGAAATAGCGGATACGGTAACGGTCTTACGGGATGGAAAATCAATTTCTACCTATGATGTAAAACAGGATCAACTTACCGAATCTCGGCTTATTCGGGACATGGTAGGAAGAGATCTTACTACCCGTTTCCCTGAGCGGGAACATAAAGTCGGTGAAATAGTGATGGAAGTAAAAAACTGGTCTGTGTATCACCCCGACTACCACAGTATAAAAGTGGTGGATTCGGCCTCTTTTTATGTGCGAAAGGGTGAAATCGTGGCTTTCTGTGGACCCATGGGTGCAGGCCGTACCGAACTAATGATGAGTTTGTATGGCCAATCCTATGGATCTCGATCAGAAGGAGAATTATACCTTTTTGGGAAAAAGGTAGAACTCCGTTCGCCCCGGGAAGCAATACAGGCAGGTCTGGGATATGTTTCGGAGGATAGAAAGAATCTGGGACTTATTCTTATTCAGGATGTAAAGAGCAATATTTCTATTTCGAGTCTACCGAAATTGTCTCGTTTGGGTGTGGTAAACACCCATGAAGAAATATCGGCGGCGGAACGATACAAGGAAGAATTACGGATTAAAACCCCATCAATTATGCAATTGACGCGGAATCTTTCAGGAGGAAACCAGCAAAAGGTGGCATTAAGTAAGTGCCTTTTGGCAGACCCTGAAATATTTATCGTTGATGAGCCAACCCGAGGAATTGATGTGGGAGCTAAATCGGAAATTTATCATATCCTCACTGATATTGTTCAGAAAGGTAAAAGTATAATTCTTGTTACCTCTGAATTGCCCGAAGCGATAGGACTTGCAGATCGAATCTACGTTATGAATGAGGGATGTATTAAAGGGATGCTTACTCGGGAAGAGGCAACCCAGGAAAAAATCATGCATATTGCATTGCTTAACTAAGGAGTTATTATGGCACAGGGAACAGTTCGAAGTATGAATCTTCGCAGCATGATCAAACAGAACATTCGAAATTATTCGATGGTTATGATGCTGGCGGTCATAATGATTGCCTTTGCATTCTTGACTGATGGGGTTAATCTAAATTCACGGAATTTCACGAATATAATTATTCAAAATAGTTATATCCTGCTTCTTGCGGTGGGAATGATCCTTGTTATCATCGTGGGGAATATCGATCTCTCGGTTGGTTCGGTGGTGGCTTTTATCGGTGCTATTAGTGCGATGCTGTATAATAGTGGTATTGGCCTCTTCTGGACTGTGGTGCTGAGTATTCTGGTGGGGCTTATCATTGGGGTGTTTCAGGGAGTCTGGATTGCCTATGCAAAAATTCCCGCATTTATTGTAACCCTCGCAGGTATGATGCTCTTCCGTGGGCTTACCTATATTATTACCAATGTAAGCCCCATTGCTATAAAAGATGATGAATTTAAACAACTTGCCAGTGGAATGGTAAATATCGATGCTCTCACAGTAAATAATGTGTATTATACCGCTATTATTGTGGGGGCAGCAGTGTACCTTTTATACGTACTATCAGAGATTATTGGACGACGTAGTAAAATTAAATACGGATTCGAAGTTCCTCCTATAGGGGTGTTTCTTTTTAAGATTATCATTATTGGCCTTTTGATAATGGGGCTGAGTCAGCGTTTCTCTACCTATCGGGGTATTCCTACGGTGGTACTCGTTCTGGGGGTAACAATACTTTTCTTTAGTTTTATCACCAATAATACCGTTATTGGGCGATACATTTATGCCGTAGGTGGTAATGCCCGTTCGGCTAAGCTTTCTGGTATTAACTCCGAGTTAGTTGTTTTTGTGGTTCATGTTATCATGGGGGGGATTTGTGGTCTTGCGGCGGTGATCTTTACCGGCTACATGAATTCTGCCTTGCCCCAAGCGGGTGTAAACTTTGAATTGGATGCCATATCGGCCTGTTTTATCGGGGGGGCTTCTACATCAGGTGGTATCGGTACGGTTATAGGGGCTATCGTCGGTGGTTTAGTTATGGCCGCTATTAACAATGGAATGTCCCTCATGAATATTCAGGCCCCCTGGCAGTATGTGGTAAAAGCGTTGGTATTACTCCTGGCGGTGTACTACGATATTTATACTCGCCGAAAGACCGGCCTTGGATGATAGTTTTTACGCCATACCCGGATACTGGTAAAAAAAGGACAATGGGGGAAGAGGGCTTCTTCCCCCGAATTTTAAAATAAAAGACTTGTAAAAATACCTGGTGAGAGGTTATTATTTTTGTATGATGAAAAAATTCGTAGGACTCATTTTTATAGGTTTATTCTCCTCCTTGCTTTTTGCCGAAGAGGGGGATGGAAAGTTTGCTCCTTCAAAAAAGGAAGTGCCGGCTTATGTGGTGTTTGGCCCTCGTTTAGGAGCAGGGATGGTTTTCCAAAGTCAAGAAGAATTTAGTGAGGAGATGAGAAATTTGTTTTCCGGAGGGCCCTATTATCCTTATTATTCGGTTTTTGGGTTTAATCTAGAATGGCGATATCTTCTGGGAGAAAGTAGCGATCATTTTGCGTTGCAACTCCTTCTTATGGGAATGGGGGTAGAGCAGTCTATTTTTATTCCTGTGGGCGCCTTAATGATGGGATATCGCCATCACAGTGGCTTTGAATTTGGTGCTGGCCCTCTTGCAAATGTAGGTGGTATCGGGGTTGTTATTGCGATGGGCTATACCTATGTGAGAAATGGGGTGTATATTCCTTTTAATATTGCGTTTCAGATACCCAACTACCGTTTTAAGCCAGCCATCACGGTGTTGGGAGGATTCAATTTTCGGATAGAATAAAAACTTTTTGTGAACCGTTGAAAGAAGGATATTAAAAAATGATAAGGGCCCCTTAAGGAAGGGGGTCGTTTACCTTAGAAAAAAGCTTCTTCAAGACACGAATAAAAGAGAATCTCTTCCGTACCTGGGAGAAAGGGTTCCCAAAGGTATGGGCTATCATCTGCTGGGTAATCTGTTGGACTTCTTCTCTAGGTAAGGGGATTTTTTGTTGCTCCATTGCCGCAAGCCAGCCTGTCCACCCAAGGTATTCAGGACCAGGGATGCCATAACGACGGGCTTTTTTAACAAAGCGACGAGCTCTGGCTCGAATTTGGTTAAAAGGTGTTGTGCGGCTCCGTAACCACAGAACCAGGCTGATCAAAGCCAAAAGAAAAACCATAAAAAGTACTAGGTAATAAAGGGGGGCCCGTTCTTGTTCTTTACCAGAAAGAGAACTCCCCGAAGCGGTGTATTGGTTTGTGCGAATGCTATCTTGTGTGGCTACTTCTTCTTGAATGCCCTGTGCGGGGGTTGGATCAAAACGAAGCCACCGGCCATCAATAAACACTTCGACCCATGCGTGGGCGTTTGTTCCCCGAATCTCTCCAGCCCCCTTCTCGTCAAGATAAATGCGATAGCCTTCCACAAGACGGGCGGGAATTCCCCGTTCTCGGGCCAGTGCGACGAGAGCACTGGCGAAATGCAAACAGTACCCCTTTTTTTCTTCGAAAAGAAAGCGTTCGATAGTTTGAATAACTGCTCCCCCTTTGGTTTCTTCCGAGTAGATGTAGTTTTTCTTTAGAAAAGAAGTCATTTCTTGAACGACCTGTAGGGGATCAGAAATATGTTCCCATTGTTGAACAAGACGCCGAATAATACCTTGCGAATCAGGAAGGGGTTCCAGAAAATCTTCTGGTTTCCCAACAACGTAGCCTGCCGGTATACCATAATAAAAAGTATTTTGTTTGGTATAAATCACATAAAATTCGCTGTGTTTTTTTATGGGTTCGGGGAATGAGAGTCCCCCGCTCATAAGAAACTGAGTAAACCCCTGGGGCCTTGATATTTGGCCACCTGTTTCTATTTTTTCTAGATTCTTTAAAATCCCAGGGGGAATGTAGAGCTCTTTAGTTTCTGCAGGAAGAGGGAGCACCTGAGAAAAATCGGTGGTTAGTGTTAGTTTTAACAGGATGCTGTTTTCTGTGAGAACAGAAGGCTTCTCTTGTAATAGCCGAAATGAAGCTTCTGATGGAGTAGCATAAAAAGGAACCCAGCCTTCATCGGAAAAACTTCGGTATATCTGGGTAGCAAGATAAAGTTCCGTATTTGCTGGTCCTTGTATTTGATAGAGAGGGAGAGGAGAAAGAATAAGACGGGGAGGAAACTGCCCACTATTTATAGAAGTCCCGTATCCTGGTATTTCAAGAAGAAGGGGAAGATTAGGAAAATATCGATATACCAAAGGAGTAAAATCTAAAATAGAAATAGGAGATGGATTTTTTGAAAGAAAAAAGGAATTCCCGCCTAACGAAATAAGAAGCACAGGAATAAAGGGGACAAATAAGGAAAGAAAGATTCGTTTGAAAAAATAAAAAGGATTTTTCGTCTTTTTCAGGATTATAAAGATGAGGGTAATAAAAGTTCCTATTCCAGCAAAAAACCAACCAATCGGAAAATTGAAGAGAATCGCTGCGATTAAACCTGCGGTAGCGAAAAAAGCACTCAAGGCTGCTAGTGGGCCCGTGTAAACATACAAGAGGGCACTTCCGTGAGTAAGCACCCCAATAAGGAGAACCGCAAAATATGAAAAAAATCCTTCTGCCTGACCCTGGCGAACCATATCAAACCATAACTCTGCCTGGGAACGGCGACTAACATTAATAAGAATTAAGAAAATACCTATCCAGATAAAGGCGATAGAAAAGACAAGAAAAGAGAGAATTGTTTTAATGCGTAAATGCTTTGTTTCTGTTATCCATAAAGAAAGGGTTGTTATCAGCACACTGGAAAGGGCTGGTAAAAACCAGGGGCCCTGCGCTTTAAGGTACCAGGCAAGGAATACCAGAGGGAGGTCCGCCAGTGCCAAAAGAAGTATTAGCTTGCTTGAGAAAAAAAAGATTTTCTTAAAAAGCTTCCAGTTCATCAAAAATATCTTTCCATCCTTCTGGTCCAAGATTGCTGTTTACTACCTGTAAAACTCCATTTTTGCGAAAAGGGTAAAGGGCTTCTTTCGATTTTTCGGCAAGCATTTTGTAGGTGCTATACAAAGAGGGAGGACTGAACAGAACGCAATGGGTATTTTTCTCTGATCGTACTCGCTGTTCGATGTGGGTATAAAGGTCCATATGGGTAAGAGGATCCTCTTCCCACAAAGACTGGAGAGTTACTAATAACACATTATAATCAGTGGTAAAGGCTGTAAAAGGGAAACGGGGGTCAGTGAAAGATATCCCTGTTGAAATTTGATAAAGATACTCAAAATCATTTCTTTCTATTATGTGATATGTAGTTTCTGTGCTTCCCAATACCAGGTCTGCGGGAATTCCCCTTTGTATCATATGATTGAGAAGAGAGAAGATAAAACTTATGGCTCCGTCTTCGGCTAAAAGTCTTTCTTCTGAGGGGATTCCCTCTGGTAGGGGTCTTTGATCCAGGACAATTTTTAGAAAACGGCCAGAGGCTTTACCATACTGATATCGACAGGGAACCCCGGTGCTTGCAAAACGTTTCCAGGCAATGTTCCTGTCTCCTTCTCCGTTTCGGAGCGGGGCAAGATTTTCAAAAACACCTACTTCTTCTGTAAATCCTCCATACAATACCGATTGTTCTCCTGAACTAGAAAAAAGGGTGTCTATGGAAGACGGCAACCTGTGAATTTCAGGGTATACATAAAAGATTTTCGGTTCCGCGATGTATGAAAGTTCGATAATGCCCAGCATGTCCCGAAATATCAGTCGACGAATGCCTACTGAGTATACCCCTCGGTATTGACAGTAAAAGGTGAAGTCGGTTTTTTGATTCTCATGGGGCAATAATATGCATCCCTGTAATCCTTTATAAAAAAAGGTTTCCAATCCAGGACCGGTATAGGAAAATTCGTATCGGATAAGGGTAGTGGGAAGGAAACCTTCATTATGAATAACCAGTGAATAACGAACCGGTTCTCCACGGACAGGATGGTCGGTAGAAAAATCCTGATGAAACCCAAAGTGGGCGTAGGTATAAAAAAGCTGGAACAAGGATCCCCCTACTAAAGATACGGGGATGAACAATAAAATTCCTGAGTAGGGACCCACAAGCCCCTGGAGACTATTAAAGAGGGCCAGAATAAAAAATAGTACCATAATGACGGGCAAAGAAAGGCGGACCTGGAGCATGTTACAGTCCCGTTGGTTTTGGGATACTCTGTACAATAGTTCGTACTACCTGTTCTGGGCCTTTCCCTGAAAGTCGCACCTGGGAACTTACCGTAAGTCTGTGGACCAATACGGGAATGGCTATGGCCTCTACATCCTCAGGGATAACGAAGCTTCGACCTTCCATATAGGCCCTTCCGCGAGCGGCCTGTTGCAGGAACAACGCTGCCCGAGGGCTTGCGCCCAGCCGAATGTCTGGATGGTTTCTGGTGGCCCTGCAAAGAGAAACGATATACTGTTGAATTACGGGGGTTACCAGAACTTTTTGTACCTGCTGCCGAATTCGATTAATTTCCTCGATAGTTGTAATGGGGTTGATTGTTTCAATACCTTTGGGCCCTTGCCAGCGTTCTAATAAAAGTACCTCGTCCTTTTCAGCGGGATACCCAATAGAAAAAAATAGCCCAAATCGATCGAGCTCTGCTTCGGGTAGGGGAAAGGTTCCCACAAAGTTCTGAGGATTCTGGGTGGCTATTACAAAAAAAGGTTGAGGGAGGGGGATCGTTTTCCCATCAAGGGTGATCTGTTCTTCCTGCATGGCTTCGAGGAACGCTGCCTGGGTGCGGGGAGAGGCCCGATTCAATTCGTCGGCCAGAACAAAGTGGGCCATGATAGGCCCCTGTTTGAATACAAATTTCCGGCCTTCTTGATCCCAGATGTTTACGCCGAGAATATCGGCAGGAAGGAGATCGGGGGTACATTGGATACGGGCAAAATCGAGTCCCGTCGCGCGGGCAAGGGCCATGGCAAGGGTGGACTTGCCAACACCGGGAATGTCTTCTATCAGAACATGGAGCCCACTGATAAGTCCCAGAATTGCGAGACGAACAATCCGGAGGTCTCCCAAAAAAATTTGAAGGACTTCTTTTTCAATTCTTTGTAGGATTTCTAGTTGTTTCTCAATCTCTGTGTTTTTGTTGTCCATGATTTGCCTCTGTTTAGTGTATCACAATTTTACATTTTTTGAAGTTAAGGCTCTTGTATAAAAAAATAAGAACGCTTATAAAAATACATCATTTTTTAAAAAAGGTAGGTAAAAATATCATGGGAGGAAAAAATGAAACATTCCATTCGCAAAAAGATGTATCTGTGGCTATTACTGCCTGTCATGGTACTCCTGGCTCTTATTGGTTCAATAACCTTTGGAGTAACCCGGCTTATCACCGAAAAAATAATAAAAGATTCGGCCCTTGAAACCGCTGTTCATGCCACCCAGCGGATAGATGTGGTTTTTAAGAATTACCGAACGCGGGTAGAACAACTTGCGCGGGATCCCCGTATTTCATCTCTGGACTGGAACCGCTTTATGGAAGTAGCGGTAGAAGAAAAGGCCTATGATAGCTTCCTGGAGGGACTTATTCTGGTATACCCTGATGGAAGTGCCCGTAGCTCCGATGGTCAGTATTTACAGGTGAATGATAGGGATTACTATCAAGAAATCTTCTCTCGTCAAAAAAGCGTTGTTATGAGTAATGCTATCATTTCCAAAACATCGGGGAACCCTGTGATTGTTGCAGGAACAGCTATAAAAGATCGGTATGCCCAGAGTACCAAAGCAATGATAGGTCTCCTCATAGATTTAAATTATCTTTCACGGATTTTTACCCTTACGAGCGATAAAAGTACCACTAATATCTTAGTAGATGGAAAAGGCCTCATAGTTTACCACCCTGATTCGCAGGTGCGGATGCGTCTTAAGATTACCGAAGCGGATGCGGCTGGCTATCGGGGACTTAAACTGGTAGGCCGGAGGATGATTAATGGAGAACAGGGGGAAAGTGTTTTTTGGGGACCCGACAAGAAGTTGTATCATATTTTCTTTATGCCCCTAGAAAGTCTTGCTGGGTGGAGTTATGGCATTATTATTCCTGAAAAAGACCTCTTACAACCGGCAGAGCAAATTCTCTGGTTTGTGGGATTCGCCTTTGTGGGGCTTTCTTTAGTTCTTGCTTTTCTTATATTTATGGCAAGTGCTTTTGTGAGTAAACCTATCCGAGCAACCAGGGAAGCCATCGAGCTCCTTGCCCAGGGCGAAGGAGATCTGCGACACCGACTTTCTATTCATACCCAGGATGAACTGGAAGAGATGGGACAAAAATTGAATCTGTTTCTGGATCTTATTCATACGATTGTACGTTCTGTAAAGATGACCATACAGGAAATGCATACACTGGGAGAAGAATTGCGGGCAAATGCGGTCCAAACTACCGCTGGAGCCCATCAAATTGCCGGTAATAGTGCCAATGTGAAGGACCGGCTTCTCCAACAGTCCGCTGGTATTACCGAAACACTGGCTACCACTGAGCAGATTTCTCGTAATATTCAATCTTTCTTGCAGATGATTGAAACCCAGAATAATCATTTGAAAGAGGTTTCCAAGGCTATCGAAGAGGTTGTCGCAAGCATCACGGTGGTAACATTGAAAACTGTCCAGAATCACGAAGCGGTTGCTCAGCTTTCGCAGGAGGCTGCCACCGGCAAGGATCTTCTTAACGAAGTAGAAAAACTCATTCTAAGAATTAATCAGACCAGCGAGAACATGATGGAGGCCAATACGATTATAGCTACTATTGCAAGTCAAACTAATTTGCTCTCCATGAATGCGGCTATAGAGGCGGCTCATGCGGGAGAAGCTGGAAGGGGTTTTGCGGTGGTGGCCGAGGAAATTCGAAAACTTGCGGAAAATGCTAATGAACAGAGTAAAACGATTGCCCAGGTGCTCCGGACTGTAAAAGAACTTATCGAGGCCGCAGTGGAGTATACCGGTCAGGCACAACAGAAGTATGGAGTTATTTTTGAAGGAATTAAAGTGGTGGGGGATCAGGAGTTGGAAGTAAAAAATGCTATGACCGGTCAAGAACAGGAATCCCGGCAGGTTTTACTTGCGTTAAAAGAATTAAATCATATTACCAGTGAAATCCGCTCTGGTTCAGAAGAAATTCGGCTGGGAAGCCAGGCGATCTTAGAAGAAATGCGGCGAATTATGCAAGGGACAGCTGAGATTGAGGCTGCTTCAAAAGAAAATGCGGATGGGGCCAGGGAGATTCTCCAGGCCATGGAACATCTAGAAACCCTGAGTACTCGAAATACGGAAGCCCTTGCTGAACTGGATCAATTGGTCGGAAAGTTTACTGTTTAAGATTCAGAAATTGAGGTCCCGGGAGGGCCCTATCGAAAGAGGGAAAAAGGGCCCCCTTCGAACTCAATATTTTTTGCCAATCCAACGGCCAGATAAAAACCGAAAAAAAGACACATTTTTTGTCTTCTATCCTTGAATACTGATAAGGTGCCTTCTATACTATAGACAATCATACAAAAACTGTAATGGAGGCACCTCATATGAGATTAACAATTCAAAAACGCATGTATTTATTTTTATTGGTTCCGGTCTTTGTGATTCTTTGTGGTGTAGGCTTTTTTTCTTACTTCACGGCCTTGCAAGCCGATGCTCAGTTAATTACCGATTACACTGGCCATATAGCAGAGCATGTACAAGAAAATACGGATGCCTTTTTTATTGCTTATATTGAACGGGCCCTGCATCTAGCCCGGAATCCCTTTATCGTAAAAATGGATATCGAGGAAATTATTCCTTACCTGGCTCAAGAAAAGGCTCTGGATACCAATATGGCAGCCCTGTTTATAGGGCTCCCCGATGGAAATGTAACCTATTCCGACGGGAACCGTACCAATCTGGCTGAACGGGACTATTACAAGCAGATTTTTCAGGAGAAAAAGCCCTTTGTGGTAAGCAATCCCCTTATCTCAAAAAGTACGGGGAAACCGGTCGTTGTGGTGGCGGCGGGGATTTACGAAAAGGGCGCCTCTAATCCCAAAGGGATCATCGCCTTTTCCCTCGATTTACAAAAAGTAAGTACTATTACGGAACTTAACCTGGGAGAAGGTATTTATAGTTTTGTAATGGATAATCAGGGCACCATTGTGGTGCATCCCAATGCGGGTTTTGTAATGAAGTTGAATCTCCTTACCTCAGAACAGGAAGGCTTCCGGGGACTCGAGCCCCTGGCCCAGCGCATGGTTGCTGGAGAAATGGGTATTGGCCGGTATGTAGATAATCAGGGGGTTAAAAAGCTCCTCTTTTTTAGGCCCCTTAAAAGTCTTCCAGGCTGGAGCTTTGCTATTGTGCTTCCCGAACACGTATTGGTTCGGTCGGCTCAGAGGGTAATGTGGTCAGTGGTTCTCAGTTATGCTGGTCTT
>FQKF010018496.1_pt1 | contig 16427 bp, 14 predicted proteins | sample 1504521 | NCBI WGS metagenome assembly FQKF01 (sample SAMEA4475357, study PRJEB15587) | soil metagenome | biome: Soil; feature: Field | place: India | collected 2015-03-11 | depth 0 m
AAAAATAAATAAAGATATCGCTGTAACTATCCCTGAAACCAAAAAAGGAAAAGGAGAAGTAATTTGAGATGCTCCAAAGGCAATAGTACCGAAGATAGTTAAAAAGAAAACAATAAATGCAAGTATTGCATATTTGCCTTTAACACTCATCGGATTTTCTGTAAAAAGACCTTTCTTAGTTAAACTGGTAAATACAGATTTTGTAATTCCAGGGATTGAACTGTAAAATTTCTTTTTAAGGTCATAAAGTTTACGTCTTTTAGTCCCTTCAAAAATAGCATTAAGAATCTTCAAATCATAATCCTTTGATTGTAAGTCGCTATCGAAATCTTTTATTCTCTCAAAAATATAATCCCTCTTTTTACCAAAAAGAAATCTTTCCTCCTCAGTTTCTATGATTTTTATGTATCCTCTCCTTGCCAAATCTATAATCTCTGCAACTATATCCCTTGTATCTGTTTTTTCATCAATTAAAGTACCTGCCTCGAGAGGAGTCATATCCTGTGGTGGTTCATATTGGACCTGTATTACTCCCCTTTCTCCTATATCTCTACCCTTATTCCGCCATAGCCAATAGAGGAAGGCAAAAAGAGAAGGAATATATATGCCCACATAGAGCCACGGATTTTTCCACCACGGAGGACCAGTCTGTATTTTTATTAGACCAGCGGGCCAACCAACGGCCACTGTCATGCCTTCATGAGGAGACAGAGGTCTTGTTAAAATAAAACTCAATTGATTCCCATCTTTACGGATTCTACAATCCTTTCCTCTGCTACCAAAAGCACCGGTATAGCAGGCATATTGAAGAGAAGGATTGTCAAAGGGAAGATAAACTCTTGTAATACCCTCCTTAATTGGAACTGCCCATCCTGTTCCTATTGCATTCCAGTAAAGTTCGTCTATATTACCAAGATTATAGAGGACATATTTTACTTTATAACGAATAACATAATTCTGTATCCCGCTTACAAAGGTGTTCGGATCACCTATCCGAATTCTTAGATTATTACTCCACTTTGATAATTTTGTTTGATAAGGATTAAACTTATCATCAGTAACCAAAAGGTCACTAATCTCGAGTTTATGTTTTTTCCCTGCTGGATCAACAAAATCCAATGGAATATCCCTGTATATTCCATGCTTGTTCTCAAAGGTAAAGTCAACAATTAACCTCTCCGTAATCTTTAAATCTCCATTCCCTTCAATTGTTATATCTACATCATAATTATTTATTAACCAACAGTAGGCATTTGAAGCAAAAAGAAAGGAAATAAAAATACATAAAAAAATTTTCTTTATCAAAATTATCCTCCTAAAACTTTATCTGAGGTACAGCCTTTTGCTCTTCCTCTGTCTCAAAGAATACCTTAGGAGAAAATCCTAAAATCCCTGCAATTAAATTATTAGGGAAAACTGCAATCGCTGTGTTGTAATCTCTTACCACAGCGTTAAAGTATCTTCTTGCCTGACTTATGGTTTCCTCAATACGGGAAAGTTCATCCTGAAGTTTTTGGAAATTTGCACTTGCCTTTAAATCAGGATAATTCTCTGCAAGAGCAAAGAGTTGTCTTAGAGCCTTTGTAAGCATATTCTCTGCCTCAATTTTCTCTTCTGGGGTGGTTGCTACTATTGCGCTATTTCTCAATTTTACAACTTCTTCAAGGGTTTTTCTTTCGTGGGAGGCATAACCTTTCACAGTCTCTACAAGATTTGGAATAAGATCATGTCTTCTTTTTAACTGCACGTCAACGTCTGCCCATGCTTGCTCAGTCATTATTTTTAACTTAACTAAACGATTATAGATCAAGATTAGCCATGTAATAATAAGCAGAAAAATTGCTAAAGGAATGAAATATGCCATTTTATCCTCCTTCTTTTTGTCCCATTTTATCATTTAATACATACATTGTCAATTATAAATTATTGAATATATAGTGTGAACTTTATTAAAATCTATTTGAATGAAATTAAAAAATCTCTCTCTAAATACAAAATTTACAATCTCTATAATTTTCATAATTTTAGTCTTTTGCATTATTTTCTCCTTTTTAGTTTACTATCATCTAAAACAAAAAGTAATTGAAGATGCAAACGAAAAAACGAGAATAATCTTAACTCAGATAGATGCATTAGGTAATTATGTTAAAGAAGAGCTGAGACCCGCGATTTTTAGACTTTTAGAGGAAACAGGCAAAAAAGATGAATTTATTGTAGAAGGAATGTCTACAACTCATGTTCGCTTAAGTGTGATGAAAAGATTCAATAATAAAATTGGCAACTATACATATAAAAGAGTCTCAACAGAACCTATAAATCCTGAACACAAAGCAGATGAAATCCATGCAGAATTAATAAAGTATTTTTACGAAAATAAGGATAAAGAGTTCTGGAGCGGTATTAAAAGAATTGGAAATCAGGATATTTTAATAATGGCTAAACCTGTTATTACAGAAAAAAGTTGCCTAATTTGTCATGGGAAAAAGGATGCTGCACCTAAATCTTTACTGAAAATGTTCCCCAGATCTAAGGATTTTACATGGAAAGAAGGCGATATAATGGGAATAGAAGCTGTTTATTTACCCATAGCCACAACCCTTGTTGAGATAAAGGGAATTGCTATTTCTACTTTTCTCTTTGGATTAGTTTCTCTTATATTTTTATTTATTACCCTTCAGGGAGCTTTCTGGAATTTTGTAATTAAGCCCTTAAAAAGTTTAAGCACCCTATTTAAAGGAATTGTAAATGGCACGGAACCATTAAATCAAAAAATAGAGGTAAAAACCGAAGATGAGATAGGAGAGTTAATTTATTCCTTTAATCAAATGGCTAAATTCCTATATGAAGCACAGGAAGCTACAAAAAAGTATGCAGAAACTCTTCAAACAATTTTTGAGGGAATTACAGATCCTCTCGCCCTTGTTAATCCAGACTGTACTGTTGAAATGACAAATCATGCTTATAGATTATGGCTCAAAGAAAAAAGGGCAGCTGTTTTTAATTCTCCCTGTAACTTGGAAAAAATCACCGCAGATACTTCATGCCCTTTATATTTTTTGAAAAAAGTTATTGAGAATAAAAAGCCCATTTCCGAATATTGGGAAGGAGAAGATGGAAACCATTATTTTATTCATATTTATCCCATATTCAATGAACAAAATGAAGTTATCAAAGTAGTTCACTATGTAAAAGATTTTACTGAAAGAAGAAAAATAGAAGAGCAAATGAGAATTACTGAAAAACTTGCTGCAATTGGACAGTTGTCTGCTGGATTAGCTCATGAAATTAATAATCCCTTAGGGGGTGTAAAACTTTGTTTCAATAATTTAATATCCACTGAAATGGATGAAGAAACTAAGAAGGAACATATTAAGGTTATCAATCAAGGTCTCACAAAAATCCATGACATTATAAGACAGTTACTTGATTTTTCAAAACAAACTGAATTAATAATAACACCTGTAAATATTAATGACTTAATTGAAAATGTGCTTCGATTAACCGATTATCTAACATCAAAAAAGGGTATCAAAGTGGTAAAAAAATTTGAAACAATTCCCCATATATTGATTGATCAAAATAAAATAGAACAAGTTTTCTTAAACATTATTCTAAATGCAATTCAGGCAATGGAAGGAGAAGAAAGGATTCTTACAATAGAGACAACAAAAAAACAAAATAAGTGTTTGATATCCTTTAGTGATACAGGACACGGAATACCTTCAGAAATAATTGAAAAAATATTCGATCCCTTTTTCACAACTAAACCAGTAGGGCAAGGAACAGGACTTGGATTATCCGTTAGTAAATCTATTATAGAACAACACAATGGTAAAATATATGTAAGAAGTTCAACGAAAGGAACAACCTTTACTGTAGAACTCCCGGTTAAGCCATGAAAGAAAAAATTCTCATAGTTGAAGATGACCCTGCGATGAGATTAGGAATGACTCATTTTCTAAAAAGTCATAACTATGAAGTAAAATCTTATGACAATGGGATAGAAGCTTTAGAAATTATAGAATCTGAAATATTTGACATTGCCATAGTCGATTTAAAACTTCCAGGTATAGATGGAATAAAATTGCTCCAAACAATAAAAAAGAAATCTCCAAACACAGTAGTGATAATCATTACTGCCTTTGCTGAAATAAAGACAGCGGTTCAAGCCATAAAGGAAGGTGCTTTTGACTATATAGCAAAACCCTTTTCCAATGATGAATTACTTTTAATAATTGAGAGATCTTTAAAATTTAGGAATTTAGAATTAGAGGTAGAGTATTTAAGAAAAACAGTAAGAGGGAAAGAGGTCTTTGAAGGCTTAGTAGGAATAAGTAATTCGATGAGGGAAATATTTGAAAAAATAAGAGTAGTCTCCCAAACAGATGTACCTGTTCTAATTCAGGGTGATAGTGGAACAGGTAAAGAACTAATCGCTGATGCAATTCAGAGACTTAGCAGTCGCAAAAACGCTCCCTATATAAAAATAAATTGTGCAGCTATTCCAGAGACTCTTTTTGAATCAGAGCTCTTTGGTTTCGAGAAGGGGGCATTCACCGGTGCTACAGAGACAAAAACAGGTAAACTTGAATTAGCCAATGGAGGAACTCTATTCTTTGATGAAATTGCAGACATGCCCCTATCTCTTCAAGCAAAACTCTTAAGAGTAATTGAAGACGGAATAGTATACCGTCTCGGAGGTAAAGAACCTATAGTAGTAAATTTAAGATTTATCTATGCTACCTGCAAAAACATTAAAGAGCTAATAAAAGTAGAAAAATTTAGAGAAGACCTTTTTTATAGAATAAATGTCGTCCCAATTACAATTCCTCCTCTGAAAGAAAGAAGAGAAGATATCCCAGTTCTCATAGAACACTATTTAGAATATTTTGCTAAAAAGTACAATAAAACAAAAATTCAAATTTCTCCTTCTGCCTATGAAGCTCTTTTGACTTATGATTATCCAGGAAATGTAAGGGAATTAAAACATGCTATAGAAAGAGGAGTAATTTTATCGAAAGATGGCATTATGGATTTAAAACATCTCCCAGAGGAAATATCTGCGCTAACCAGTATGGAAATGAATTGTCTCAACAAAAGTATTTCTCTTAAAGAATGTTTAGAAAAATTTGAGAGAACTATCATATTAAAAACGCTAAAAGAATGTGATGGGAAAAAAACAGAGGCAGCTAAAAGACTTGGAATTAGTCGTAAGGCTCTTTGGGAAAAAATCAAGGCTTATAGGATTGAAGAATAAACGGAGGGGGAGGGATTTGAACCCCCGGTAGGGTTATCCCCTACAGCGGTTTTCAAGACCGCCGCCTTAAGCCACTCGGCCACCCCTCCAGACTTTTTATTATAGCAGATAAAAAGCTCTTGATTCATCAACATGACAAGTAAAATTTGGAATAAAATTCATTGTGAATCAGAAAAATGATAAAATACTAAAAAATTTTTACAGGAGTAAACAATGAAGGCATCTAATTTATGGAAAGAATTACTTAGAGAGCCCGAGAATAAGAAATATTTAATAAAGGAAATAGAAAAACTGGCAAAAGAAAATATGGAGCCCACAGAAATTCATTTCGGAACATCTGGTTGGCGTGGAGAAATAGGTTCTGATTTTACTATGCAAAATGTGAGAGTACTGACAAAGGCAATAATTGAAGCGGTTAAAAGTGAAGAAAGTTCTATTCTTAATGAATTTGGAGTTAAATCTTTCAAGGAATTCAAAGAAAAAGGTGTAATTGTAGGGCATGATAATAGAATACTTGGAAAGGATTTCGCATTTGAAGTTATTGGCATGCTTCAATCTGAAGGGATAAAATGTTACTATGCCGGAGAAGCTGCTACCCCTGAATTTTCAGCAGCAGTGATAGAACTTGGTGCAGCAGCATCTATAAATCTTACACCAAGTCATAATCCAGCAAATTATGGAGGCTTTAAACTTAATCCTGCTGATGGCGGTCCTGCTTCTGAGAGGTTAACTAAGCCTATAGAACTAATTGCAAATGAAATAATGAAAAAATCAGATAATATAAAACCATCTTTTCCAGAAAATATCAACAAAATTGATATAACAGATGTTTATATCAAATTTATAACTAAAAGAAAAATTTTAGATTTCGAAAAAATTAAAAAATTTCTGAGTAAAACAAACACATCCATAGCCATTGATCATATGCATGGCTCTTCAAGAGGAAGGCTTGCAAGAATTCTTTCATTAAAACCTGAAACTTTTATCTGTCTGAGAAAAGAAGATGATCCTTTATTTGAAGGATTATCACCAGAACCGAGTGAAGAAAATCTCAAGCTTGCTTTATCTTATCTAAAAAAAGATTTAATAGGTTTTGCTGCAATAATTGATCCTGACGGAGACAGAGTTAGATTTGCAGATTTGAAAAGACAAATACCAATGAATTATTTCGGTGCAATGGCCTTCCATTATCTTTATAACTACAAAGGATTAAGAGGTATAGTTATAAAAAGCTTAGGAACAAGTAATTTTGTAAATGCTATTGCTGAAGCCCTAAAGGTTGAAGTTGTTGAAACTAAAGTTGGATTTAAAAATTTCAGACCCTTTTTATTACCAGAGGCAACAAAAAAGGCAATTGTAGCATTCGAAGAATCTGACGGAATTTCTTTACAAAATCATACTCTTGAAAAAGATGCAATTTTTGGGGTACTCCTCGCCCTTGAAATGATAGCTACATTTAACAAAAACCTAAGTGATTATCTTGAGGAAATAGAGTCCCTTTATGGAAGATATTATTCTGATAGAACAGGTATAGAAATTTCTCGTGAAAATTTTGGGTCCCATGTAAAAAAACATATTTACGCAATTGCAGAACACTTCAAACCTGGTGATTTCTTTAAAATTGGGAAAATACAGAAGAAAATCCTTTCAATAGTAAACATAGATGGAGTAAAAATAGTATTTGAGGATTTATCATGGATTATGATTAGACCATCAGGAACAGAACCTAAAATTCGTATATACATAGAAACAAAAAATTTAGAGGAAAAAATACATTTAATCGAAGGTGCAAAAAACCTAACAAAAAGATTATGTTTAGAAGGAATCCAATGCCTTATTTAATAGGAATTTTATAATTTTCCTAAGTATTCTTCAAATAACAAAAGACTTCTCTTTTGTTTATCTGTAAGTTCGTAATCCATATTTTCCTTCCAATAATAAATAATCTCTTCCTCTGTCATAAAGTCTCTTAAATAATAATCCTTAATCATCTCTGAAAAATATTCCTGAAACTTTTTACGTGCATAAAGGAGTTTTTCCTGAAGTCTCATGTATAAAGAATATAACTCATTATCTGATTTAGTAATTTCCTTCCTTACAATCCACAAGGCAAAAACAAAGGGAAGGCCTGTGTGCTGATACCATAAATTTGCGAGGTCATAGACTTTCTTACCCTTATTCAATTTTTTGTATCTTAAAGCATCATCTCCTATTAACAAAAATGATTCACCCATGTAAGGTGCTGATGATATATCATAAAGAGGGCTCAAATTCATGAACTTCTCAAGAATTATCCTTAGCAATAAATGAGAAGTAGCTGACTGGTCAGTAAGAAGAATTTTTTGTCCATCAATCTTATCTAAATCATGGTCACTAAAAAAAAGTACACTCCCCACATACTCTTTAGAGCTTATACATATTCCATCAATATATTCATAAAGCTCCTTATTAAGTAAATACTCTACAGATGAAGAAGGGCTGACATCAATTAGGTCATTCCTCAATGCCCAATTAAGCTGAGAAGGAACTCCTTTTACAAGATGAATGTCTTCTGTAAGCAATCCCTCTTTTTGCAAAACATAAAATAGGGGATAAACATTGGCATACTGAATCCATCCTACTTTAAGTCTCATCCCTTTATAACTCCCATTGGTTTTAGTTTGACAACCTTTCTGGCTATGCCAGCATTATGAACAACATCAACAACATTTGATACATCTTTATAAGCATCGGGCATCTCTTCGGCAAGTGTTTCTTTACCAGCAGATCTTACAATTATACCTCTTTCAGCAAGCTCCTGTTTAATTGACCTTCCTTTTGCCTGCTTAATTGCCTGATTTCTGCTAAGAAGCCTGCCTGCTCCGTGACAAGTTGAACCAAAGGTTTCTTCCATTGCCTTTGGCAGTCCTACTAATACAAAAGAAACCCTTCCCATATCTCCTGGAATTAACACGGGCTGCCCTATTTCTTTATAACAGTCAGGCAACTCTGGGTGTTCCTTAGGGAACGCTCTTGTAGCACCTTTTCTGTGAACAATAAGTTTCTTTCTTTTACCATCTACTATATGAAACTCCTCTTTTGCAATGTTATGGGCAACATCAAAAACAACTTTCATGCCTAAGTCTTTCGGGGAAAGGTTAAAAAGCCTAAGAAATACCTCTCTTGTCCAATGCATAAGACACTGTCTATTAGCCCAAGCATAATTTGCAGCACCTTTCATTGCAGCAAAATACTGCTGTCCCTCTCTGCTACGAAAGGGAACACAGGCAAGCTCTTTGTCAGGAAGTTCTATTCCATATTTTTTCCCAGCCTGTAGCATCACTCTTACATAATCATCACATATTTGATGTCCGAAGCCCCTTGACCCTGTATGAATCATAACTGTAACCTGTCCCTTTGAAAGTCCCATAACTGTAGCTATCTCGGGTTCATATACCTCTGCCACATATTGAACTTCAAGAAAGTGGTTTCCTGAACCAAGTGTGCCTTGTTGAGCCCTTCCTCTTTCATAGGCTTTCTGACTTATTGCATCAGGGTCTGCACCTTCAAGACATCCATGAGATTCAATCCTCTGAAGGTCATCGGCATCACCAAAGCCTTGCTCAACAGCCCATATAGCTCCTTTTTTTATAACATCCTTTTCATCTTTTGTTGAAAGCTTTATTTTCCCAGTTGAACCTACTCCTGATGGAATATGAGTATAAAGGAGATCTATAAGTTCTCGAATTTTAGGCTCTACTTCCTCTCTAATTAGGTTACTTTTAAGAAGCCTTACACCACAGTTAATGTCGTAGCCCACACCTCCAGGTGATATTACACCTTCTTCAGCATCAAAGGCTGCAACACCACCAATTGGGAATCCGTATCCTGTGTGAATATCTGGCATAGCAAGGGATTTACCTACAATACCTGGAAGAGTTGCCACATTGGCAACTTGTTTTACTGATTCAACTTCAAGCTCCTCTTCAAGAGTTTCATCTACAAAAATAATTCCCTCAGTTTTCATACCATGAACAAAACCTATTGGAACTTTAAGTCTATAGGGATCTATTCTTTCAATTCCTTCAATTTTAGGCATGGAGACACCTCCTTAAGAAAAGGCTATGATTTTATTATAGCCTTAAATATCAAAAATTATCTCGGCAATCCAGACTGAATCTTCTTTTTTTAAAAGGAGGTTATGATAAGTAGCAGCTTTTACGAGAAGTTTTCTTTCATGCTTTTCAGGTTTAAATTGTTCACCTTTAACCTTAGCATGAATATGATTTTCTCTAATAGCTAAAGATATGGACTTACCGATGAAGCCGTAGGTATCGAATTGAAAAATAAGCTCATTTAAAAAACTCACAAGAAGGTCTTCAAGACTTTCCTCGATTATGTTAATTGAAATCTCTTCTTTTATCTCTAATCGGTCTAAATCAGTTATGAGACTATAAAGTCCTAATGCCGCATTAATAAAACAATCCTCAAGACTATCACCTTCTGCCCTTATTCCAATGTCACCTGATACATCTATAACTCTGTAGCTCATTCCATACTTTTTAGGGCATCTTCAATAAATTCTCTTACCTGAGGATCAGCCTCATTTTCTAAGGCATTAAGCAAAGCTGACTTAGCTGAAGAATCTGCAATTATTTCAAGAGCATAAGCAGCATCACCCCGAATGTTTTTAGAAGGAGACTCCAGCAGCTCAACTATAGATGGAACTATTGTTTTTAAAATTTCTCTGTTTCTTAATTTTAATTCCTCAAGTATTGCAAAGGCGCCAACCTTAAGCCTAATCCTCTCATCAGCAATCATCTTAGGTATCAAACGTAGTTGCTCTGGTTCATGTTCAAAGAAAGTTATAATACTCTCAAGGTATCCATTATCAAGATAGTCAAAAAGCATCTTTTCAAAAGCTTCACCTTCCCAGTTACTAAAACTTTTACCATTGTTACTCATGTTATCACCCATGCCAATCAGATTTTATACGGCTTCTTCCTCTTACATATTTTTCTGCCGAGAGTGCAGCAATTGCTCCCTGAGCACAAGCTATAACAACCTGTCTTGCATGAGGACTTGCCACATCCCCTGCTGCAAAAATACCCTGAATATTTGTTTGCATAAAGTTATCTACTATAATAAATCCTCTTTCATCAACCTGTAAAGCCTCTCCAAGAAAATCAGTAACAGGTTGAGAGCCCTGAAGATAGACAAAAACTCCTGAAATTTCAATATAATTTTCTACTCCTTCTTTATCTTTAACCAGAATCCCTGTTACAAAATCTGTCCCAGTTATCTCTTTTATGGAATAGCCTGTAAGTATTTTGACTTTCCTGTTTGAAAAAACTGGATTCCCCGAGTCAACTTTAAGCTTCGATGAAGGCGTTATTAAAAGGCATTCCTCTGCGAATTCGGTTAAATATTGAGCTTCCTTTGCTGCTTCCTCACTATCCCCTAAAACCGCCACTTTCCTACCCCTAAAAAAAGGAGCATCGCATACAGCACAGTAGCTCACTCCCCTTCCAAGAAGCTCTCCTTCTCCCTTTATGGTCGGTTTTCTTCCCATAGAACCTGTGGCGATGATAACTGCCTTTCCTTTATAGCTACCACCCATTGTTATGACTTCCTTTGTTTCAGAGACTAAATCAATGCCTACAACCTGTTCTTCCTTGTATTCAACTCCGAAGGATAATGTCTGTGAACGAATCCTCTCGAGAAGTTCTTTACCTGTTAAAGGTTTTTCAAGTCCTGGATAATTTTCAATTAAAGATGCATAGGCTAAAGCTCCAGCTGTTTTTGATTTGTCAAGGATAACCGTTTTTAAATTTGCCCTTGCTGAATATATTCCTGCAGTAAGTCCAGCAGGACCACCTCCTATTATTATCACATCATAAACTTCTGTCATATAAACCTCCTATAGAAGTTTTAAAAGAGTCTTTTTTACCCAAGATGGTAAATCTCCGTAATCTTCAAAATTAAGAAGAGCTCCAAGATAGAGTTTATAGGACTCATTTGGAAATTTTAAAGTGAAATCCTGTTCAACCTTATCTTTGTTCCAGTTATAAATTTTATATAGGAATGCTGCATCAAAGGGATCCTTAGGGTCAACTCTTCTGCCTGCAGAGTATATTTTATTTAAAAAAATATCATAGTCACTTGCTTTTTTAATTCCTTCAAATTTTTCTAAAGGAAGGATATTTTTAAAGGGAAAGAATAAGAAGGAAACTCTATAAAAATCTTTAAAAAGACTCTGAATTTTCTTTGCTAACTCAAGGAGCTTTTCCATTTTTTTATCCAGAATTTAACTCCTCTTTTTATTTCAGGATACTTCATGGCAATTTTATATGTTTCATTAGGATAAAGCTCAAAAATTTCTTTAATTTCCTCGAAACTTCCGTATTTCAAAATTCTAAAGATTAATATTTCAATAGGCGCTCTTTCTTTATAATCCCAAAGGTATCTGGAAAATTTTTCAGATATTTGAATTTTCTCAGAATAATCCCATTTAATTCTCATCAAAATATCTCAAAATATTGTAATAGGTATCTCTTTGTGCAGGTGTAAACCCAGCTGAATGGATTGCATTTACTATCTCATCCAATGTAACTCTATAACTAACCCCAGCAGCTCTTACCACATTTTCCTCAAGCATTGTTGAACCAAAATCATTAGCACCGAATCGAAGACCTACCTGGGCAACTTTAATACCCTGTGTTACCCATGAAACCTGTATGTTAGGAAAATTATCAAGATAAATTCTACTTAATGCAAGAACTCTCAGATATTTTACAGCTCCGGCAGGCATAAGTTCTGGATGCTCCCTTTTTAATTCCGTATTCCCAGGCTGAAAACTCCATGGAATGAAAGCAGTAAATCCAGCTGTTTCATCCTGAAGACTTCTTATAGCATCAAGATGTTCCAGTATATCTTCCTCTTTATCAATGCTTCCAAACATCATTGTGGCAGAAGTTTTCATTCCTATCAAATGGGCTTCACGCATTACATTTAGCCACTCCGATGATTTTATTTTATTCGGTGACTGAATTTCTCTTACTCTGTCAGAGAGTATCTCGGCACCTCCGCCAGGAATTGAATCCAGTCCTGCCTCTCTCAGTTTTTCAAGAATTTCTCTTATTGGTAAACCTTCTTTCCTGCTTAAAAAAGTAATCTCAGGGGGTGAAAAACCATGAATATGGATTTTAAAATTGCTCTTTATAAATTTCAACATATCAATGTAGAATTCAAGCCCTAATTGTGGGTGCACTCCACCCTGAAGAAGTACCTGGGTACCGCCTTTTTCAACTGTTTCCTGAATTTTCTGTAAAAGCTCTTCTTTCGTGATAATATAAGCTTCAGGATGCTCCTCTGGTCTCCAGAAAGCACAAAATTTGCAACGGTTAATACAGATGTTTGTGTAGTTTATGTTTCTATCTATGACAAAAGTAACCACATACTCGGGATGAAGCTTCTCTCTTGTCTGGTCGGCAAGTCTACCTAACTCATAGATAGAAGCTTCTTTAAAAATCTCATATGCCTCTTTTTTATTAATTCTTACCATATTTTTATCTCATTGTAAAAACTATCCCTTTCAACAGGGATTTTGCCTGTTTCCCTTATCAAATGAACAAGTTCCTCGAGTGTATTGCCTTTTTTCGAACGAGCTCCTGCAGAATGAGCAATTTTTTCTTCTATTACGGTTCCTTCAAGACAATCAGCACCAAAAAGTAAAGCAAGTTGAGCAAGTTTCTCACCAAGCATTATCCAGTAAGCCTTTATATGAGGAATGTTATCAAGCACAAGCCTTGAAATGGCGATTGTTTTTAAATCATCTATTCCACTTGGATAGGTAACTTTAATATCCGTGTTTTCTGGCTGATAACTGAGAGGTATGAAAGCAAGAAAACCTCCTTTTTCATCTTGAATCTCTCTCAATTTTAGTAAATGATCAACTCTATCTTCATAGGATTCAAGATGACCATAAAGCATCGTAGCATTTGTTTTTATGCCCAGCCTGTGGGCAGTCTTAATTATTTCAAGCCATCTTGCACCAGATATTTTCTCGGGACATATTTTATTTCTTATCTCAGGATTAAAAATCTCTGCTCCACCCCCTGGCATAATGTCAAGCCCTGCTTCCTTTAATTTCATGATAGTTTCTTCTATGGTCAAACCAGCCTTTCTTGCAAAATAGTCAATCTCAACAGCTGTAAATGCCTTTATTCCAATGGCAGGAAGCTCCTTTTTTATCCTTGAAAGCATCTCAAGATAGTATTCAAAATTCCAATCAGGATGAAGCCCTGATACAATATGGACCTCACTTATATAGCCCATTTTTTGTTCTGTTTCTCTAATTTGGGCTATTACATCCTCTATGCTCATTTCATAGGCGTCTTTTTCTCCTTTTGAACGAGAGAAAGCGCAAAATTTGCACCTATTTATGCATATATTTGTAGGATTAATGTGTCTGTTTACAATAAAATAAACTCTGTTTGAATTTATCCTTTCTGAGACCTTCTCTGCCAGTTCACCAAGCTGATGAATCTGATCTGAATAAAAAAGTGCTACCGCTTCATCTCTGCTGACTCTCTCTCCATTGTTGATTTTTCTTTTAATTTCGTCAAACATAAGCTTATTATAGCACTCCTTATTGATTTATTTTAACTTTTCATTTAAAATTTTTATATTTACTTTTAAGAGGTAAAAAATGTTTAAAAAAGTTCTGATAGCAAACAGAGGTGAAATAGCATTAAGAATAATCCGCGCCTGTAAAGAACTTGGAATTAGAACTGTTGCCATATACTGTGAGCCTGATGCAACAGCAAGATATGTTAAAAAAGCTGATGAAGCCTACCTCGTAACTCCCGGACCCCTAAGAGGTTACCTTAACATTTACGGCATAGTGGAACTTGCAAAAAATGTGGGAGCTGATGCCATTCATCCAGGATATGGTTTTCTTGCGGAAAATCCTCAATTTGCAGAAGCCTGCATAGGAGCTGGAATAACTTTTATTGGCCCAAATCCTGAGGCAATCAGGAAGATGGGGCTAAAAAATGAAGCCCGTAAAATTGCTGAAAAGCTTGGCATCCCTTTGTTGCCAGGCACACCCCCTCTAAAAAATATAGAAGAAGCAGTGAATGCAGCCAAAGAAATTGGTTATCCCGTAATGGTTAAAGCCGTTGCTGGTGGTGGAGGAAGAGGATTAAGAATTTGCTATGATGAGGAGTCTTTGCGCAGACAGATACCTATTGCCATGTCAGAGGCAAAAAAAGCCTTTGGTGATGAAAGGATTTTCGTAGAAAAATTCCTTGAAAGGCCTCACCATATTGAGATTCAAATAATGGCTGATAAGTATGGAAAAATTATTCATCTTGGAGAAAGGGATTGCTCTATTCAGAGAAGACATCAGAAACTTATTGAAATAGCTCCCTCATTGTTACTTACAGAAAAGGTTAGATCTGAAATGGGTGAAGCAGCTAAAAAGCTTGCCTACGAAGTTGGCTATGATAATGTGGGAACTATAGAATTTCTTGTTGATGAAAATCTCAACTACTATTTTCTCGAGATGAATACAAGAATACAGGTTGAGCATACAATCACAGAGGAAATCACAGGGATTGACCTCGTACAAAATATGATAAAAATTGCCTATGGAGAACCCCTTGAAATAAAACAGTATGAGATAACCCTTAGCGGATACGCAATTCAATGTAGAATTAATGCAGAAGACCCTCTAAATGATTTCTTACCCTCTACAGGCACTGTTACTGCCTATTACTCTCCTGGTGGATTCGGAATCAGAATTGATGGACACGTAACAGAAGGCTATAATGTTCCTCCCTATTATGACTCCTTGCTAGCAAAGCTTATTGCCCGCGGAAGAACATGGGACGAAGTAGTAAAAAGAATGCACCGTGCTTTAAGTGAATATATTATAAGAGGGGTAAAAACAACAATCCCTCTATACATTAAAATCATGGAAGATGAGGATTTCCGAAAAGGTAACTTCAGCACAAAATACATTGAGGAAAAACTTCACAGTCTTCTTTATACGGAAGAAAAAGATCCTTTTGATTTAGCAGTTATTTTATCTGCAGCTATTGTTGCACATAGCAGAGTCTAAATAAATTTGAGAGGTGCAAAGATGTCACAATCATCACCTGTTAAAATAATGGATACCACTTTCAGGGATGCTCATCAAAGTCTTCATGCTACAAGAATGAAGCTTGAAGATATAGTGCCTATTGCAGAGAAAATGGATCAGGTGGGCTTTCATTCCCTTGAAGTATGGGGTGGTGCAACCTTTGACAGTTGCTTAAGATTTTTGAGAGAAGATCCCTGGGAGAGACTGAGAACCATAAGAGCACTTGTTAAAAATACCAAGCTTCAGATGCTGCTCAGAGGACAGAATCTTGTTGGATACAGACACTATCCCGATGATGTGGTAGAAAAATTTGTTGAAAAAACAATTGAAAACGGCATAGATATACTAAGAATTTTTGATGCTCTAAATGACCTTAGAAACATGGAAAGCTCCATTTCCGCAACATTAAAGTACGGCGGCACTGTAGAGGCAGCTTTTTGTTACACCATCGGACCAATTTATACGATAGATTATTTTGTCGGACTTGCAAAAAACTTAAGAGATATGGGAGCCCATATAATATGCATAAAAGACATGGCTGGACTTCTTGACCCCTATACAGCCTATGAGTTAATAAAAAAGCTAAAGGAAGAGATAAACCTACCAATTCACCTTCATACCCACGATACAGCTGGCATGGCAGTAGCCACAACAATTAAAGCAATTGAAGCAGGAGTAGATATTGTTGACACTTCTATATCAACAATGGCTGGGGGCACTTCGCAACCTCCCCTTGAAACAATATGTCATATTCTTAGAGGAACGGTGCGGGATCCTCAGTTTAACATGGAACTCCTTGATGAGATTGCTGATTACTTCTATGAAACAAGGAAAAAATATAAAGCTCTCGAGAGTGAATACATCGGACCAGACCCAAAAGTTATTGTTTATCAGGTACCTGGTGGGATGTTAAGCAATCTTGTTAATCAACTTAGAGAACAAAATGCTTTACACAGGATGAAAGAGGTTATGGAAGAAATTCCTCGTGTGAGAGAAGATTTTGGATACCCTCCTTTGGTAACCCCATCCAGTCAGATAGTAGGA
>FQKF010135523.1_pt1 | contig 16417 bp, 12 predicted proteins | sample 1504521 | NCBI WGS metagenome assembly FQKF01 (sample SAMEA4475357, study PRJEB15587) | soil metagenome | biome: Soil; feature: Field | place: India | collected 2015-03-11 | depth 0 m
GTTTCGATTTTGTAATGGGCTTCGCCTAACAGGCGGCGGAAGAGTTCGTTGCTGTCGGCCATGCTGCGCACAGCGATACCGATGTGGTCAATCTTAAGAAGCATGGAGGAGTTTTTTTAGCCACAAATGCAAAAATGAGAGGCGACATCTCCAAGAACGCACCAACAATCATTTACCCAAAAGACACAAAGAGATTTAGCTACGAATGTACGAGTGAGTTGCCGCTGCGAGTGCTTGTTACCGTAAGGCATTGTGGGAGGGCTAAGACCTGGACTAAACGAGCTCGGCCAGTGCGGAGCTATTTGGCTTTGACGTGGATGCTTTTTTCGCCGGTGAGTTGTTGCAGTTCAGCTTTTTTCTGTTCGATTTCGCGCGGGTCGGTGTAATAGAAGGAGATGCCGACCTGGCGTCCACGGTCGCGCTGGTGTTCATAGACGGTGTAGCCCGCGTTTTGGAGTTGGGCGGCGAGTCGGTCAGCATTTTCGGGGTTAGAGAGTGTGGCTACAATGAGGATGCACTGTCGGCCGCGTTGGCCGGCGGGTTGGGTTTTGGTCGTCGTGGTTCGCTGGTCTTCTTTTTGGAGGCGCTCCAGCGCTTTACGGCGTTCTTCGGCGTTGGCAGTTACTTCGTCGTCGAGGTCCGGTTCTTCGATTTCGGGCAGCGAAGGCGACGTTTTGGGCTGCGGTTGTTTTTGAGCGTTTTCAGCGGCTTGCCCTAAGCCGGCAATGTCGGGCAGTGGAGAGATGGGTTTGGCCTGTTCCATTTCGGCCAATTGTTCCTGCAGGGTGGGTGTTGGGCGGTCTTTGCGGTATTGCCACCACCATACGCCAAAGATGGCAGTGCACAGGATAAGGCCGATGCCGATACCGAGACCGAAGCGCCCGGCAGAGGTGCGTTGAGGCGGCGGAGTCGTGCTCTCGAAGCTGGGTGGGTTGGGGAGGGGCGGCATGGGCGGCACTAATGGCGTAGCGACCTCTGCTGGTGGCGTTGGGTTTGTGGCGATGGCGCTGGCGGGCTCGGAAGCGGCAGTCGTTTCGCGCGAACGTGCAATGGGCGAAAACTGCAGTGGCGGCAGACCATAAGCGCCAGCGTTGAAGTTCGTGGTATCGGGCAGGAACTGGATTTTTTGCAGGTAGTTTTTGTACAGGCGCCCCACGCCCGGCAGGTTGACGATGTCACGCTGGTCGAGTTTGGCTTGCGTTTGCTGGACGAATTCGTCCACGATGCGGCGGGCCTCCTCTAAGGAAAAACCGTAGGTGCGGGCGATATCTTCTACCAGGATGCCGTCGTCGGTAGCGAGGTTTTCGCTAAAAGTCAGCGTTTTCGCCGGCGGGTGAACGGTGTTGGTGGCATAGTCCACGCTGGCAGAGGCACGCGTGGCAGTGAAGCCACCCAGCCCCGGAACGACCAGCGTATCGTGCAGAAAGAGGAGGCGCTCTATGTGGTTGGCAATATCTATGTTCATAACTCGTACGCGATGCGGCGCATTGGGCACAGATGCTAAAGGAGCCATTTTGGGTGCAAAATTAGCGTAAATTGGACGGGTGAAAGGTGTGTAATGCAGTCAATCAAGGCCTGTGCTGACGAATATTGCAAAAAGAAGGCCAATGTAGCCGTAGTTTTGACCCGAAATAACCGACTACCCTTCTGGGACATGAGCGAGGTTGCAAGCTTTTTTAAATCCGCATTTTCTGTTGACAACGTCATTTTCGGCTTTGACGGCGGCGAGCTCAAAGTGCTGCTCATTCAGCGCGGCGCAGCACCGTATCGGGGCAAGTGGGCCTTGCCAGGCGACTTGGTGTATCCTAACGAAGACCTCGACGCTGCCGCCGAGCGCGTACTGGAGCAGCTAACCGGCCTGCGCGGGGTATATCTGGAACAGGTCAAAACTTTCGGAGCCGTCAACCGGCACCCGCTGGGGCGCGTCATTACGGTGGCTTATTACTCTTTAGTGAAAATCAGCGATTACACCGTTACCCCCGCATCGTTTGCGCATTCGGCGCGCTGGCATGCGGTGTCGAAGGTGGGCGAGCTGGCTTTCGACCACAATGAGATACTGGATACCTGCCTTCGCCGACTGAAGCTAAAAGTACGCATGGCCCCCATTGGCTTCGAGTTGCTGCCGCCCAAATTCACGCTGACCGAACTGCAGCACCTATACGAGTCCATCTTGGGCGAAAAATTGGACAAGCGAAATTTCCGCAAAAAAATCCTGTCCATGAACCTGCTGCACGACCTCAACGAAGTGCAGGAAGGTGTGGCGCATCGCCCGGCGCGTTTGTATCGTTTTGACCGACAGACATATCAGCAATTTGTGGCGGAGGGTTTCAGTTTCTATCTCTAAAAACGCAACAGCATGGCAAAAAAGAAGACCGATGAAGTAACCCTGAACTACGGAGGCCGGCAAATTACGCTGACGAAGAGCGAGACGGAGGCTGCGGTGCAACACACGCCCATGCACGGGGCTACGCCCGTCCGTCGCAGCCTCGTCGGAGCCTCGCCGGCCATAGAGGGTTTCGATATGGTGCGCACCCCCGAAAATGTCGGCCAGGTGCTCGACGAATTGCGCCGCCAGCCCGACGTGTCCGTAGGCACCCACGTTTGGAATGTGGGCGACCAGCAGAGCAACCCGCTAGTACCCACCGGAAAACTGTACATCGAATTTCAGCCGGGCGTGGACGACCAGCGCCAGCTGGTCCTCCTGAACGAACTGGCACTCAACATCTGCGAAATTGTAGGCCCCGGAGCCTTTCGCGTCCAGGTCACACCGGCATCGCCCAACCCCATCAAATGCGCCGTAGCGCTTCAGAACCGGGAAGAAATTGCCGTAGCCGAACCAGAATTTGCAGCGCCTCCCATGACGTGGAACTTCGCTCCCCCTACCGGACGCTTCATCGCCTCGCAGTGGCATTTGGAAAATACGGGCGGCCCCATTCCTGCGGTGGACGTGCCCAACGCGCTGTACGATGCCTCCTATTTCAAGCGCGGTGCCGACGCCAAAGTGGTAGAGGCCTGGCGGTTTCTGGGCAGTTTGGGTAATCCCAACCTCTGCATCGCTGTCATTGATACGGGCTTTGCTACCGACCACCCGCAACTGCGCGGCAACGGCCAGAAGCTGCGCAACCCGCTCAATGCGGCAGCACGCAGCACCGACGTGTCGCCGTTTGTACGCATGAGCAACGGCTCGTTTGGTGTCATGAGTCATGGCACCTCCTGCGCAGCCGTGGCAGCCGGCGCCCTCGATGGGCAAGGTATCCTCGGTGCGGCGCCCACGGCTAAGCTAATGCTGATCAAGCTGGATGTGCTGACCGATGAGGCCATTCGAAACGCCTTCGAACACGCCATGATCAACGGCGCCGACGTCATCTCTTGCAGCCTGGGCTACCCGACACCTGTGCCCCTGTCCACGTTTGTGTCCAACTACCTGGCTCGCGTGGCCCGTGAAGGGCGCGGCGGACGTGGCATTCCGATGTTTTTTGCCGCGGGCAATGCCAATCCGGCCTCCAACAACCAGCCGCGTGAGGTGAGCGACTTTGCTGCACACCCCGACGGCATCTGCGTAACGGCTTCTAATAGCCTCGACCAGCGCTCGAACTATTCGTTTTTTGGGCGGCAGGCGCACATTTGCGCCCCCAGTAATGGCGACGGCGGTGTGGGCATCACCACAGCCACCTGCGATCTGGGCCGCGACGGGCGCTCCGTCGTGCTGGGCTATACCAGCGGCTTTGGCGGCACCTCCAGCGCCGCGCCTCTTGCCGCCGGCGTGTGCGCCCTCATGCTGACGGCCAACCCGGACCTGACCGTGCCGCAAATCAAAGACATCCTGCGCCGCAGCGCCGACAAAATTGGTCCGGCCAACGCTTACGATGCCAGCGGCCACTCAATCCACTATGGCTTCGGACGCATCAACGCTCTGCGCGCCGTGCAAATGGCCGCTGCCCTCCGCCAGGGCAGCACAGCTACCCCACCTGCCTCAACACCGCCCCCTTCTGCGCCCACGACGACACCAGCTGACCTCTCGGCAACACCTGCCCAGCGCGGTCGCGTCGAGTCGCGCTTCCTCAACGTGCGCTCCGGGCCGGGCACGTCGTTTGGCATTGTGCGCCGGCTCAACCAGGGCGATGTAGTGCCGCTTTTCGAGCGCGTGTCGGGCTTCTGGCGCATTGGGCAGGGCGAGTTCGTCAGCGCCGACCACATTCGCGTGCTCTCGGCCATACCTACTGCGCCCGTCGCCACACGCCAAGGGCGGGTCAATCACGCCTTCCTAAACGTGCGCTCCGGGCCATCCACAGCCTTCAGCGTCGTAGGGCGTCTCAATCAGAACGATATCATAGATATCTTTGAAACCAGCCGCGATGGCTGGCATCGCATCGGGCCTAACCGCTGGGTGCTGGGGTCGTATATTCAAATAGTGTAAGTGCCGCGGTGAAAACGCTCCGAACTAAGAGGGATCACCCAAACCCTCGATGGCCCGCAAGATATTGCGCTCAATGCGCTGCAGCGGGTCGTCAGAGAGGTCGCGCACAAAGGTGCGTCCGGTCATGCGCTCATAGAGCTCGATGTAGCGCTCGGAGACTTCCCGGACGAACGCATCAGGCATATCGGGCATTTGCTGGCCTTCCTTGCCCTGGAAACCATGAGCCATGAGCCATTCGCGGACGAACTCCTTGCTCAGTTGCTGCTGGCGTTCGCCGCGGGCCTGGCGCTCGGCATAGCCATCGGCGTAAAAGTAGCGCGAGCTGTCTGGCGTATGCACCTCGTCCATGAGCATGAGCTGGCCGTCCCACTTGCCAAACTCGTATTTGGTATCCACTAAGATAAGTCCACGCTGAGCGGCCATTTCCGTACCGCGCTGAAAGAGGGCGCGCGTGTGGGCTTCCATCTGGGCGTAGTCGTCGGGCGCCACAATGCCGCGCCTGAGAATTTCCTCGCGCGAAATGTCTTCATCGTGCCCAGCAGCAGCTTTGGTGGTGGGCGTGATGATGGGCTCCGGGAATGGGTCGCCTTCGCGAAGCCCGTCGGGCAGCGGCACGCCACACAGCGTACGATGTCCGGCAGCATATTGGCGCGCGGCGTGGCCGGCTAAGTAACCACGGATGACCATTTCCACGCGCAACGGCTCGCAGCAGTAACCAATAGACACATTCGGGTCGGGCGTACTGATGAGCCAGTTAGGGCAGATGTCGCGCGTGGCTTCTAAAAAATAAGCCGCCAACTGGTTGAGCACGGCACCTTTGTACGGAATGGGCCGAGGCAAAATGCAATCAAACGCCGAAATGCGGTCAGTAGCCACTATGACGAGCCGATCGCCCAAGGTGTAAACATCGCGCACTTTACCGCGGTAAAAGGCCGTCTGGCCTGGCAAATGGAGGTGGGTTTCGGTGAGGGTAAACATGGGAAGGGTGTTCCAGCATTTTTTAATCTAATCTGAAAGGGCCAATGAAAAGCGCGAAGTCAGGAGGTCGTTTCTTTAAATCTCTATCATTATTCCTTAGCCCTGTCTAGCTCAGCGCAAGGCTGTATTCCTAAAACAGTGATGGCTGTTTCTGTTGAAGATTCCTTAATTCCTGATACTTCCAGAACGTCTCTATAGCACTAATGCGGCAGATATTCCACCCGGCACGTCCATCCAAGAAGCCCTGGAGGAGGATGTAGTTGCGCAGCCATTTGAAGGCAGCGCGGAGGTAGGGCGTCCAAGGATATGCGCGTTTTCCGGCCTGTTGCATGGACCGGGCGCCGAGTTGGGCGTATCGGTGTGCGCGTTCGAGGTGCTCGTCAGTAGAGTAGTAGCTGTAGTGGAGCAGGTCGCCGGCAAGGGAGCCAACGCGGGCATTGGGCAGTAACAGGAGTTGTTCGTGCACGAGAGCGGTGTTCCAGTGGGCGATGTCTCGGCGGAAGAGGCGCACTTTTCGGTCGGGATACCAGCCGCAATGGCGGACCCAGTGGCCACAGTAGTTGGTGCGTCGGTTGCAGGTGTAGGCGTCGGCATCGTCGAGGTATTCGCGTCGGGTCAGCAGGGAGGCCCGCAGTTGAGGGCTGAGCGCTTCGTCGGCATCTATGGAAAGGATCCAGGGATGTTGAGCCAGCGCATTGGCGCGGTTCTTTTGTTGGCCATAGCCATCGAAGGCATGCTGGAAGAAGCGTACACCCACTTGGCGACATATCTCGGGTGTGGCATCGGTAGAGTAAGCGTCGAGGACAACGATTTCGTCAGCGACGCCCTGGAGGGAGGCGATGCAGCGCTCAATGTTGCGTGCTTCGTTATACGTGATGATGACGGCAGATATGGACATAGTTGCGTTTAGCCTTCCCAGATCATGAGGGCCAGCCAGGCGAAGGGCAGCACAAAAATGAAGGAATCGAAGCGGTCAAGCCAGCCGCCATGGCCGGGCAGGATGGCGCCGGAGTCTTTGACATCTGCACTGCGCTTGAGCATGCTTTCCACTAAGTCGCCCAGCGTACCGAAGAGGGCTACACAGACGGCCAAAAGTATCCATTCCGCTCGGGTGAAATCATCTATCCAATGCGATAGAGCATAGGCAATCACAAAGGTGCAGACGATGCCGCCAAGGGTGCCCTCCCAGGTTTTTTTCGGAGAAATACGCGTGAAAAAAGGCGTTCGCCCGATGAAGGTACCAATGAAATATGCCATGGTGTCATTCGTCCAGGTGAGCAATAGCAGGCCAAAAACGCGCAGGGGAGCGTAATCGCCGTGCCAATAGGAGATATTGATGAGCAAAGAAAAGGGCACACCTATATAAGCAATGCCGACCAAGTAATGGCCAATATTTTCAAATGGCCGGGCGGACTTGAGGAACAACTCCAGGATAAACAGCAGAAATATGGCCAATGGCAGCAGAGTAATAGTCATCAGGATGGGAATAGCGTTGTCCATGAGGTCGGCTCTGAAGAGGCCGTAAGAGATTTCCGAAGAGGCCTCCAGGTTAGGGAAAATGCCGAAGAGCTTACTGCCAAAGATGAGAAAAGGCGCCGTGCCTAAGGCAACCCCTGACAGGCGTCGCCACAGGCGATGGTCGTACCCGCGCGGAATAAGCAAGCCCATGAGCTCCCATAGGCAGCCGGCAGTAATGAGTGCGAATAGCGCGTAGAAAGCTGCTGCGCCTCCAAAGACTCCTGTAAGCATTGCCACCACAAAGAGGATGGCTGAAATAATGCGTTGTTTCATGTCCCCGAGTCAGGCGGGGGCTGTCAGTAGCTGATAACGCCGAGCAGACCGGTCCACAGGTCATGAAAAGACTGCACCAGCGCTGTGCGAATTTTAGGATTGGCACCCGAAGCCAATGCCACCGAGATAATGAGCCCTATGGTAGCGTACAGCACATCGCGTGCGACCAAGCGCAAAGCTTTGTAGCGGTGTTTGTAGCCATTCTTTTTGCGTGCTAAGCTGATGGCAATCTCTCGCCCGCCGATAACTCCGAGAAAGACCCAAGTCGTACTCATAGGTATCGTGCTGATAAGGAGCTTGTAGAGCAAGAGCAAAACATAGGTGAAATCAATCAACGTGGCTGCGCGAACGTCGGAAATGCGTACCTTCTCACTGACAACCTCCTGAATTTTGTCGCCGCGAAGGTAGAAGAGTATTCCCATCCCAAAGAAAATCACGGACAGGAATATCAGGAGCATACCCAAATCCAGACGACGCGGCAGAAACACAGCAATGTTGGCTCCGTCCTGCATCAACCACACCGACCACAGTGCCCCGCTAATAGTCCATTGAATAAATACCCAAGAAGAATGGGCCTTGCGTTCGCGAAAATACTTCCGAATGACCTCGTAGCCAAAATACCAGATGACAAACGACAAGGCAAACGCCAAGACATAGCCGGACATGCTCTTACCGACGATGGAGGTAACGCCAGAAGAGTCCATGCTAAAAACACTAAGCAGCAAAAAGGTGGTGGACACGGGCATGCGCAGGCGCGTCAGAATGAGCAACACCAAGGGTGCAATCACCTGAAAGAAGGAAAACGCCTCTGGGTGTGGGTATTTGGTTTCATTGGCATCGTTAATGAGGCGCTGGTACGTAACATCTCCGTTGAAGGCGAGCCAGCTGGCCGTGATAGTAACCAGAAAGATACCACCGGTGAAAAGCCATAAAATCCACCATTTGCGGTGCTTATTACTTTCGATAAAGGTGCCCAGCGACTGGATGCTGTCGTTGGCCACGGCAGAGTAAGCGGCCAGCATGAAGCCGATCCACATAGCGGCTTCGGGGTCTTGATATAATGCCGCTGCCAGAAGAAAGGCGACCAGGACAATGGTTAAGAAGGTGCGTTCCTGGGTGAGCGCGTCCAAGACGTCTAAATAGAAGGCTCTTCGACGGACGTCAGCCCTTCGCTGACTCTTTTTCTGTGTTTTTGCCATAGCCAGTAAGAAAAATCGGGGCGAAGGTAGGGTGGCGCTTTAGGGGAGATATTAAGCCTGCATTAAGTTCTGCCATTTCAAGGCTCGAGTATGGGCAAAACCACTTCTACTAGGGTGCCGGAGCGTTCTCCGTTGGTTTTATCGCCCAGGTCCGATATTTTAATGAATTGCATGCCCGGATTTTTTCGCAGTTGATGCAGTAAATGGAGGCGTTCGCGCGTAATGTCCATGCCCCGCGAACGGTGCCTCTGATAGGAGGGTGGTTGCGCTTTTTGTTTTTCACGGCCTGTGTTGAAGCCCACGCCGTCGTCTTCGATCAGGCACAGGAGCGTGTTTTCTTCGTCGGTCAGGCGGAATTCCACCGTTAGGGTGCCTTCCAAGCGCGGGCGCAGACCGTGCTCGATGGCGTTTTCGACGAAGGGTTGCACGATCATGGCCGGGATAAATAACTCGGCCGGGTCGGTGCCTACGGGCTGGCGAATACGGTAGTTCAGGCGGTCTCGAAAGCGCAGGCGTCGGTTGAGCTCTAAGTAGCGGTCGAGGAATTCGATTTCCTGCTCCAGCGTAACCACCTCGAGGTCGGAGTACTCCAGCGTGTGGCGCATGAGCTTGGCGAAGCGGGCCAGATAGGTTTCGGCTTCGTCGTTACGGCCCGAGGTGATGAGGCCCTGAATGGCGTTGAGGGCGTTAAAAAGGAAGTGCGGATTCATCTGGGCGCGCAGAGCGCGCTGTTGCAGGCCGGCCACGCGGAGTTTGGCCATTTGAGCCTCCTGGCGGATGCGCTCCAGGTTGTGGCGGGTTTCGATTTCCTGCCGTTCCCGGTCACGCACCTGCAGGTAGTGTTGCTCGATGGTTTCAGTGCTCTTCTGTTGCCAGTGATAGGCCTGCTCGTAGTCGCCGCGAGCAGCGCACAGTTGGGCCAGCGCTTGGCATACATGCGCCAGGTGATTGAGGTCGTGCCCGCGCGTGCCAAACGTATAGGCCTGCTCAAAGTGCGCCTCGGCCTGTTGAGTTTCGTTCAGCTGCCACAGCAGTTCGGCGCGCCAGGCCTGTATTTTGGAGAGGTTTGTAAAGTCGGAAGGTTCCGAGGGGTTGGGAAATTGCGCAGCAGCTTCGTCGAAGAGCATGGCTGCGCGCTGGCTGTCGCCCTGCAACAGGTCCAAGATGCCCAGGTTGGCTAAGGCATGCGCCTTGGCTTCCAGCTCTTCCTCGTCAGCAAATTCCAGCACGTGCTCGAAGCACTCACGCGCATACTCCGTGTCGTTCTGAGCTACGGCAGCCCGTCCGGCATTTAGATAGTGCCAGGGCAAGCGCGGGCGCAATCGGTGCTCTTCCACAATGGGCAGGGCACGCAAGTAGGCGTCGAGACTGTTCTCCCGTTCGTCCATGCGCTCGTACAGGTCACCCAAACCGCTGATAACCAGCGTAAGAATGTAAAAATCTTTAAGCGTCGCCTTATCACCCAGGGCCATCAGGGTACGCTCGGCCTCCTGCAGTTTTTCCAATGCCTTGCGGTGATTCGACAGGTGCAGGTGCAAGAAGCCCTCGCGGCAAGCCAGCTGGCCGCGTAGTCGCGCACCTTCTGGGCGTCTGCTCAGCCGTTGCCGAGCGCGCTCGAGGCTCTGCTCGGCTGCCTGCCAGTCGCGCCGATTGATATGAACGGCAGCCATGTCCAAATGCGTCTCAATGGCCTGTTCCTCGCAGCTCAAGCGCTCCCAAGTAGTCAGGGCCTGCTCAAAAAACTGAAGCGCTGACTCGAAGTGACGCCATTGGTTCTCCAGAAAGGCCCGCCGGCTAAAGTACTTGGCTTGAATATCAAGAGGCGTTTCAGGGCTTAACGCTGCTTCTATGGCCTCCATAGCCTGGCGCGCCAAGGCAAAGTCCGTAAAGGTCCAGCGCTCCAATGCCTCGCATTGGGCACGCAACGATGTCCACTCTACTCTAGACGAGGCGGATGCAGGGCTTGTTGAAGCCATCTGTAAAAATTCGGTTACCCAATTTAGGCTGCAAGGTACGGCAGAAGACGATATTTCCCTATCCGACAAGCACCACTGACGGCATCTCTCCAGGCAAAAAAGCGAAGGTATCGCCGGGCGCGAACATACCTGTGCACAAACATCGGGCCGCACCAGCACTCAGGCGCACCCAAGTCAACACGAAAAACTTCAGTCGCTGCAGCACACACGGCGAACTTCCCACTACCTTGCAGGCGTTTTTCCAAGCGCTTTCTTTCAAGCCCTTTTCTATGATACCGACCAAATCCCTTTTCGCACTGCAAGACGCCGACGAACGCAGCCTGGAACTGTTAATCAGTGCTTTAGAAGAGCAAGACCTTCCGGGCTTTGACTACATCGAGTTTAAACGAGCCGTAGTTGCGCTCCAGCGCATGGACTTAGACGAAGCTACGTCGTACAAAAGCGCCTTCACCACGGCGGCAACGATGGGCCTTTCCAAAGAAAAACTGCTGGAATCGGCCCAGTACTACTGCCACCTCTTAGAACAAGAACAGGCGCGTTTCGCAGCAGCCCTCCAAAACCGCCGCGAACGCGAAATCACCGCCCGAGAGAACCAAATAGCGCGGCTGAAAGATCAAATCGAACGCCACCGCGCCGAAATTGCCCGCCTGCAAGATGAACTGGGCCACTACCTGAACGAAATCGAACGCACCGAAACCCTGCGCCAGGCCGAAGAGCAAAAACTGGAACGCGCCCAGGCCGCCTTCGACCAAACCCGCCAGGCACTCCTGCGCAGTATTCAGCAAGACATCGAACACCTGCACCGCTACCTGTAAGTCCATTCCGGAGCGCTACTTTTGCCCAACAACCCACTCATGCGCATTCACCATGACAGCTAAGTCCTTTTGGCAACGCCCCGAGGGCACCACCGGCGCTATCGTGCTGGCATCGCTGATTGCCGGCGGCGCATGGCTGGTGCTGCGCTTCGCCCACGCCATCATCGCCTGGGCCGAGGACCCCGCCGCTCTGGCAGCCATGCTCACCTTACTGGGCATCATCGTCTATGCGCTCCTCGACCCACAAACCCGCAACCTGCTGTGGTATCTCTATAGGTCAGCCATGCGCTGGCTTACCGGCCTCTTCGTGCGCATTGACCCCATCAGCGTGCTCAAAGACCACATCCAACACTTAGAAAAAAACCTCATTGCTCTCAGTGGCCAGATAGGTGCCCTTCGCAAACAAATGCGCGCTCTGAAAGGCATCATGGACGCCAACGCCGCCGATATCGAAAAAAACATGGCCATCGCCAACGAAGCCAAACGCCAAAACGACGACAAAAACCTCACCCTCGCCACCCGAAAAGCCGGACGACTCCAAGAGGCCAATGCCAAATACGCCGAACTGTACCGCAAAATGGACCACCTCTACCGCGTCCTGCGGCGCATGTACGAATACTCTGAGATCGTCATCGAAGACACACGCGACCAGATAACCCTCAAAGAACAGGAATACCAGGCCATCAAGGCCAGCCACTCGGCTATGCGCTCCGCCCAGAGCATCCTTAAGGGCAACCCAGACCAGCGCGCCCTCTTCGACCACGCCTTAGAGCAATTAGCCGAAGAGGTAAGCCAGAAAGTAGGCAGCCTCGAACGCTTCACCGACACCACACGCCACCTCATGGACTCCATTGACCTGCAAAACGGCGTCCTTGAAGACGAAGGCCTGCACCTGCTCGAACAATGGGAAAAACAAACCCTCGGCAACAACACCCCAACGAAAAAGCCTGACACAGAGCATATCACGCCGCCGCGCAGCGATTACAGCCAGCTGTTGTGACCACTACCAAACCTGTTGGGTCGTAAGTTCTGCTCAGCCAAACGAGTTTGGCCATTACTTTGCCGGTATGGGTTACCGGCGAATGGCGCGGAAAGTACCGTTAGGCTGAATGAACAGCAGGGCTTTGGGAGAGATGCCGTCCTCCTTCATTTCAAAGCGAATGCTGTAGCCTTCCAAAGCTCTCAGTTTGAACGTGTGCTCGCCTACGGGTATGGTTTCATACTCGGGTTGGCCGGGCAAGGAGACGGTGAGCGTTTTGCCTTTTAGAAAAACCTTCGCCTCCGTGCCGCCAATAATGTACGTGCCGCAATAGCGCTCCAATTGGGTCAGCGGGATTTCCTGGGCGAGGGTCTGGCGTTTGAAGGCGATTTTTTCCACACTCGGCTCGAGGCCATAGGCATGCAGCTGGCTCACCTCACCGCGCAGGTTGGCAATGAATTGGAGGCGTATCGTGAAGACAGCCAAAGACTCGCGCACCTCTTCCGACAGCGGTATGGCGCGGAAAACGTCATAGTGAAAGTGCTCCAGATGATGGGTAATGCCGGGTGTCAGAGCCAGCAGGGAGTCGTTGCGAAGGATGACCTCAAAAGTGCCGTACCCGCCGTTGTAGTAGCGTCCGGTGTAGGCTGAAAGGGGGTGCGTGGGTAAAGTTCCACTTTTTCGTTCGGCGGCGAGACCCTGCTGTGCGGTGAGCATACTTAGTTTTTCGAGGGCGGTACGGCGGCGCAGTTCAGTATCCCAGTCGCGATAGGGCAGCCCTAGCAAGCGGTCAGCGATGAGGTTGCGCAATACGGCGGGCACCTGCGAGCCGTCCTGGTTGACAAACACGGCGATGCCGATGCTGTCGGTAGGAAACAGGCAAACGTCGGCAGTGAATCCATGAATGCTTCCACCGTGGGCAGCGCGGTAGTGGCCATAATAGGCGCTCAACATCCAGCCCAAGCCGTAGCCCAGGGTGAAGATGGAGGGGGTTTCGGCATCGGGCAACGAGCCGCCCATGGCCATCTGGACAGACAGTGCTTCGCGGACAAAGGAGGCAGACAGCAAGGTGCGCTCGTCCAGCTGCCCACCGTTGGTCCACAGCAGCAGCCAGCGGGCGATGTCGGCGGCGCTGGCACATATGCTGCCGGCGGGGCCCATACCTTCGATGCGGAAGTAATCCACGACTCGGATGGTATCGAAATGCACGCGATGGCCGCGGGCAAAGTCAGCCTTGGGCGATAGCGTCCACAGGTCGAAGCGGGCAGTGCGCATGCCTAACGGCTCGAAGAGGCGCTCGCGGGTGAGGGCTTCCCACGATTTACCGCCGACGCGCTCCGTAGCGACGCCCACAGCCGTGTAGCCGAAGTTGTTGTATTGCCAGCGCTCACGCAGGTCGGCTGTGGGTTCCTGATGAGCCATGCGCAGCACAAAGCTGTCACGGGTGGTAGGGCTATGTAGCCAGGAGAGGTCGTGGCGTGGCAGGCCGCTGCGGTGGCACATGAGGTCGCGCAGCGTCACGCGGCTGCTCAGATTGTCGTTGTACAGGCGGAATTCGGGCACATAGGTTTGCACCTTGCCGTCGAGGTCGAGCAAGCCATCACTGGCCAGCAGGCCAGCTAAGGCGCAGGTGAAGGCTTTGGTACACGAGCCTATCTGGAAGAGTGTCTGAGCGGTTGCGGGCAGGCGCGCCGGATAATCGCGGTACCCAAAGCCACCGGCGAAAAGAATACGGCCTTTTTCAACCACAGCGATGGCGCAGCCCGACGCGCGCCAGTTGTCGAGTATGCTCAGCACTACGGAGTCCATGCCCGCCAGACGCGGATCGGCAGCAGAGAGGCTCTTTTGCGCCGACAGGCGAAAAGAACAACTGCACAGCATGAACAGCAGGAAGAGATGTTTCATTTTCATGGCAAGTGTTGACGAAATGCTTGTGTTTCCCTTTCAGAGAGGTTCCTTACTGGCCTCAACGTTGCGGCGTAGGCCAAAATGCCTACGAAAAAGGGATACGGGTCATAGCATTGTCCGCTGCCCACCCTTTGGGCACCTGGTTTTTACAGCACATTGACCTCAGGCTCCAGCGCGATGCCGAAGCGCTCGGCCACGGAGGTGGCAATGGCCCGAGCCAGTGCATAAGCCTCCAGCCCTGTGGCGCCGCCGTGATTGACCAGCACGAGGGCCTGTTTTTCGTAGCAGCCCACATTACCTACACGGCGGCCTTTCCAGCCGCATTGCTCGATGAGCCAGCCGGCAGGCACCTTAATGTGCCCATCGGGCAGCGGATAATGCGGTGCATGGGGATATTGCTGGCGGATGTTTTCCCAAACGGCTGGGCTAACTTCAGGATTTTTGAAAAAACTACCGCAGTTGCCAATGATTGCCGGGTCAGGGAGTCTGGCCCGCCGGATGCGCACGACGGCTTCGCTGATGTCGGCGGGCGTAGGATGATTGACACCCATGCTGGCTAAGGTGCGCGCCACATCACCGTAGGAGGTGTTGAGGCGATGGCGGTCGGTGGTCAGCGAAAGCGTAACGGCAGTGATGCACCAGCGGCCTCTTTCGTGTTGTTTGAAAATGCTGTCGCGATAGCCGAACCGGCATTTAGGGCGCGTGAAACGACACAAGCGACCGGTAGCAAGTTCGACGGCTTCGAGGCTGACGAAGACGTCTTTGAGTTCGACGCCGTAGGCGCCGATGTTTTGCACGGGTGCAGCGCCCACCGAGCCGGGGATGAGGCTCAGGTTTTCGATGCCGCCCAGCCCCTGCCCGACGGCCCACAGCACTAAGTCGTGCCACACTTCGCCGCCACCGACGCGCACCCAAAGGCGATGCGGGAAGCGCCGAACCACTTCAATGCCGCGAATGCAATTGCGCACGACCGTGCCGGCCCAGTCTTGGGTGAAGAGGATGTTGCTGCCACCGCCCAGCACAAGCACGGGTCGTGTGGCCTGGCGCAAGGCGGCGCGAAGCTCGTCCACAGAGGCGACTTCAACGAAGGCAGCAGCGGTGGCCTCGACGCCAAAGGTGTTGTAGGGCCGGAGCGAAACGTTGTGGGTCATCCTTTAAGCAGGCAGCCCAATTGGCGGGCGATGAGGTCCACCTGGTGGATTTCATAGTCTTCGTAGCCGGTGGCCCAAGCGATGCGGATTTTATCCAAAAGGCTTCTTTGCATTTTTTTCAATGCGGCGGCGTCCAGCACATATTGGCTTGTGAAGGTGTGGGTAACTTTGTCGTCGTTGGTGCGGCCTTCATCGGCGCGGAGGTTGGTCAGGGCGAGAGTTTCGCCATCCAAGAATTTGAGGATAGCGACACCGTTTTTGGGTAGGCCGCCGAAGGCGCGCTTGGCGTTAGCATCGCTGATGGTAAAGGTGAGGTTGAGCAGGTAAAGTTTGCCGTTTTGGCTGACGGAGGCCTGGCAGACGATGTGTTCGCGACCTTGCAGATAGGGTCGCAGCGAGGGGTTGGTGTATCGGAAGAGTTCCTCTCGTTGCAGTTCGCGGCGGCGCTCGCCGGAAAATTCGTCGCGGGTGTCGGTGGTGAGCGCGCAGCTGCGAACGGGCGGGTTGAGCATGACGTCGACTGTGGGGTCGTACTTTTTGAATACGGGCCGTTTGGGTGCGGGTGGCGGCGGCGCTGCGGGCGGTGTTGTTTCGGCGTTGCCTGTTAATGGTTCTGCCGGTGTTGTGGGCAGATTGTCCGCGCGCGTTCCAACATTTTGGAGTATTTCGGCAATGGGCCGTTCGGGTGGGGAGGGTATCAGGGCTGCCACCTGTTTATGGAGTTTGGGCAGGCTCTTACGCAAGGTGCGCGGCGTCTGCTCGGCGGCTTTTTGTACCGATACGAGCACCCGGTCGGCTTTTTGAAGGTCCTGCAGGGCAATTTTCTCGGTCTTCTGAGCATCTCGGACGGCCTGGGCGAGCAGGCGGACGTCTTCGCCGGAGGCGCTGGAGTCGGCCAGTGTGGCCGTCAGTTGTTCGGACAAAACCTCACGCTCAAGCGTGGCGCGTTGTGCTTTGCGGTAGAAGACCTCCCGAATATCGGCCGTCTGGCTGGCTAAGCGGCGCGCCAGGTCGGTTATTTCCTCGTCGGGTAGAGTATCCAGACGCGGCAGCGCGTCGAGCACTGGAAAATCGGGATGCTGGCCATGGGCAGCCCGGCCTGTTAGCAAGGCAGCAGCCAGGAATACCACTGGCAGAAGTCGAGGAGCGACAGACAAGTTGCTAAACATGTTTTGAGCAAAAGAAAGCCAGCCGGTTTTTTTT
>FQKF010043479.1_pt1 | contig 16415 bp, 13 predicted proteins | sample 1504521 | NCBI WGS metagenome assembly FQKF01 (sample SAMEA4475357, study PRJEB15587) | soil metagenome | biome: Soil; feature: Field | place: India | collected 2015-03-11 | depth 0 m
GAATCTGACGTTCTATTCAGCTGAACTACGAGGCCAGAAAATTAAAAATTAGAATAAGTAAAAACGTTGGGAACTGCAAAGATAGAAAAAATTTAATTGATTCACTACCTCCAGCATTTGTATTAATATTTGATTAAGTTTTTAATTCATTGAACTTCAGTAGTTAACAAAATTTTAAAGGTAGAATATTATTGCATAATAGTGCAAAATTCTTTCGAGGCATAAAAAAGCATTTTAACGAATAATAAATACACCCCTAACTTCTAATGTTGAAATAACTTTCAATTCGACAAAATGTCAAAAAAACACTCACACTATTAATTATTAACTAAAAAATTTTAAAAACTATGAAAAAACTGTTACTAAGTTTGCTACTATATATAGTAGCATTAAACGTTCAGGCAATTGATAAAATAATTGCCGATTTTGAGTCAGTGTTTCCTTTGGTCGACACGGCATGGTCGCCTTTAGTACTAACCCGAAATGTGGATAACCCCAATAAATCGGGTATAAACACATCGAATAAAGTTGTTAAAATTGAAAAAGCAGGAACAGGCCTGCCCAATGAACAGAACAAAGCCTATACAGTAGTATTTAGTTCATTAAAGTTACACCTGTATCCTATTTTAAAGGTCAAGCTTTATTCAAGTACCACAGTTAAAATACAGCCTTATTTAGTAAAATCGAACGGTGAAGAACATTTTATACCTTACACCACTGGCGACGGGGTAACAAGTGGGTCAGAATCGACATGGATACAATATACTTTAGACCTTTCGAGATACTTATCAAACACCACATATAAAGCCATAAATTTTTACATTGAAAAAAATGATGCTTCGAAAGCAGCTACAGTATATTTTGATGATATTGTTTTATCGAGTTTAACCAATGCTGATTCTATAGTTGTAACATCAGAAACATTTGGTCGTGCCGACTGCAGACAACGTGGTGCTGGTGGTTTAAATCCGCCATTTGGATATCCAAATCCATCATGGACAAGTGCAGTTGCATCGAACGATGCAGCAGGAGTATATGGCAACGACACATGGTATGCTAAAACAATGTACGATAGTTTACCAGCAGGCCAGTATGTATTTACGACTCAAAACGGACGTTGGGCCGATAGATACTCATTCTGGGCAAGTTCGGTATTACATCAAAATGCAGCTTTTTCAGGTGTTTATCCCAATCCTACAGTGCCATACACCAACAATGTTGACAAACAGAGCAACGCCCTTTTAGTAGCTCCAACAGGACGTTATTCATTTGGTTGGGATTCACTTTTACTCGAAAATATCGATATTTCGGGATGCAAAAACTTATCAGTCGGTTTTGGTTTGCTCAGACGCGACAATTGGTTAGGCAAACGTAATGTTTTTGTAGCTTATAGTGTTGATGGTTCAAATTACACACTAGTTGATACATCTACATATAATAATTTTCCCGGCTCAGGTAGTTCAAACAGTGTTTGGTACTTTGTAACAGCTAATTTACCTAACACTGTAAAGGGCAATAAAATGAATTTATTAATTCATTTCGATCCTGTAAATGATGGCGTAAGATACATGCTCGACGACGTAACTTTAAGTTCAGAATATGTTAAAGTCGACAGTATTGCCATCCAAAGCGATAACGATAAAGTTACCATTAATAAAACATTACAGCTAACTTCTACTGCATTTCCGGCTGAAGCATTTGAAAAAGGTGTAACATGGAGCGTTATAAACGGAACTGGACAGGCCATAATTGATCCAGTAACAGGACTTTTAAAAGGAACTGCTGTTGGTAAAGTAACTGTTGTTGCTACCGCTAACGACCGCAGTGGAATATCAGCTTCAAAAGAAATAACTGTTGGCCCAACTGTATCGAGTCTCACTATTGTTAATCCAACCGGAGTTGACTCCATTAATGCAGTTGGTGGTACCTTACAATTGACCTATACAGCAACTCCCGATGACGCCCCTGACACAAGTGTTACCTGGTCTATTGTAAAAGTGGACGGTATGGCAACCATTACACAAAGTGGACTGGTTAAAGCGGTTTCCGACGGAGTTGTTTATGCAAAAGTGGTAGCCAATGATGGTTCAAACATTTCTGACTCTTTACGTATTGTTATTACCAATCAGGTTAAACCATCCAGTATAACCATATTAGGTGGCGATTCAATTACTGTTAATGATGGCACTCTGGCTCTGACAGCAGTTGTATCACCCGATTCTGCATCAAATAAAGATGTTATCTGGAGTATTTCAAGCAATGATGCCGATACAGCCATTATATCGGCCGATGGTGTAGTGAAAGCTCTAAGAAATGGAAAAGTAACCGTACGTGCTAAAGCAGTTGCCGATGCAAATGTATTTGCCGAAAAAGAAATTGTAATTACAAATCAGGTTGTTGAACTTATTTCAATTGCGCTCAAAACAGCTGGCAATGCTACCTCCATAACCACTAATAAAGGAACTCTGCAATGTAGTGTCGAATTAAACCCAGCTGATGCTGTTCATGGAGCCATTAACTGGAGCGTAAGCGATGTTCTTAAAGGCTCAATTAATAGCAATGGTTTATTCACAGCCCGAAATAATGGAACTGTCTGGATTAAAGTAAGTGTTGACAATTTCAAAGATTCGGTTGAAATCATCTTAAGTAATCAGGTTGTTCTTATTGAAAGCATTACTTTACAATCGTCAACTGGAGCTGATTCAATTACCAAAGCAAATGGATCGTTAAAGATAAACGCCATTATTACTCCCGACGATGCTACCAACAAAACTTTAACATGGACAGTAAATAATGACTCACTGGCAACCGTTAATGCATTAGGTTATGTATTTGCTAAAGCTAATGGTAAAGTAACAGTTACTGCAACAGCTAACGACGGTTCGGGCATAAGCGCATCAATTGATATTACAATTATTAATCAACCTACTCCAACTGCTATCCATTTTGCCGATCAGTCAGTTGTTGGCTTCTATCCCAATCCAGCTAAAGAAGTAATATACTTAACCAACTTTAGCAAAATTAAAAAGCTTAATATCTACAACATTGATGGTCGACTGGTATATGCTAATACTAACCTCACTTCAAACGAATTAAATATTGCTAGACTAAAAAGCGGCATTTATACAGTAAAATTTGAAACCATCAATAACGAAATAATTGTACAACAATTAATAATTAAATAGAAGAAGTATTTTGGTTGGTTCATTTATTTTCTTGAAGGCTGCTGAATTAATTTTCAGTAGCCTTCATTTTTTTGAATAAAAATTTACATATCACTTTTCATTCCATAAAATTTTTTTAGTCATCAAAAAATTTTATATTTACAATGCTAATTAATTTATAATGAATAATTTATGAGATAAAAACATATTATCGGAAATTTTATTAAACCATAACCTCAAAAACCCAGAATTATGAATAAAAGAAACGTATTGGTATTATTAGCAACAATAATTATATTACTCAATTCGAGTATACAGTTGCTTTATAGCCAAACCCTTGAACAAATTGGTTCAATTTCCTTAAGTAAAGTAAATGGTCGAATTTCCCACATGGCATATAATAGCAAGTCGCAACAGCTATATGTTGCTGCACTATCAAATAACACACTGGAAATTATTGATATACAAAACAATAAAGTTATAAATTCAATAAAAGCATTGCGTCAACCTCAAGACGTAGTGTATATACCAACTACCGAAATGATATTTGTTGCTTGCCTGGGCGATGGTCTATGCCGCGGATATCAGGTCAACAATAATTTTCAAGAATTTAAAACTCAAAATATTGGAGGCAATGTAAACACAGTTCGATTTAGTCCGATTCTTAACACACTATTTGTAGGTCATGGTGATGGGGCAATTAATATTTATGATGCCAATTCAGTAAAATTAAAAACAAGTATTCCTTTAGTAGGTCGACCCGAAGGATTTATAGTTGACCATAAAGCAAAAAAGATTTTTGTAAATGTTCCTAAAAATAAATCAGTTGAAGTAATTGATCTGGCTGCAAACAAAGTATTGAACAGCTGGAAACTGAACGGCATAGCAGAAAATTATCCTATTGCTTACGATAGTATCAATTCCAGATTGTTTATTGGTTGTCGTAATCCTGCCAAAATGGTTGTAATTGATAGTCATACAGGAAAACAAATCGCTGCTGTCGATATCGATGGCGATGTTAATGATATCTTCTATAACTCAAAAACAGGTCAAATATATGCCAGCTGTGGAGATGGTTACATTAATATAATAAAACAGGAAATAAAAACAATAAAGGAAGAAGTAAAGCAAACAACACCCACAACAAAGACCAAAACACCTCAAAAAAACACAAAAACTGGATCAAAACAAACCAAAACAGCAAAAACGAATACCCAAAAAGTTGAAACGCGTTATATTAAACAAGATGCATATACTAATAGTGGTCGCATTTATACTGCCAGTGGGGCTCGAACAAGTTTATTTGTACCTGATATAAACCAATTTTTTGTAGCTGTGCCAGCTAGTGCCAACAAAGATGCACAAATCTTAATTTATGAAGTAAGGTAAAAGGCAATTGTGAGTAATATTTAAAATTGTTAAAATTATTTACACGAGTATATTTAATAAAGTTGGTGCAAAAATTAAAAGCAATACTCAATTGGGTGAGATGGCTTATATTCTGATGCCTATAATAGCTATATCATCGACCTGATCCCTATAACCCATCCATTCATCAATTGTTTTTTCGAATAAATATAATTGCTCAGTTGTAGGTTTATTATGTACCGCAAGACATAATTGCTGAAATCGTTTACTACGAAATTTTTGGTCGTTGGGTCCTCCAAATTGGTCAATAAATCCGTCGGTAAACAAATATAGCATATCGCCTTTATTTAAACTGGCATATTGATTGGTAAAAGGTTTATTAAAATGTTCATGTATACCGATAGGCATTCGATCGGCAGGCAAAATGGTTAATACTCCATTAGATACCAGATAAGCGGGGTTATTCGCACCAGCGTATTGAAGTTTTAATTGAGAGAAATCAATTACTGCAAGCGAAATATCCATACCATCAGCAGCCTCCCCTTCCATTCCTTTTTGATGTAAAAGACGCATAATTCGCAAGCGAAGCTGATTAAGAATTTCAGCTGCATCAACACGTGTTATACTAATTATCTCATTCAAGAATGCAGTGCCGGCTATGGTCAAAAAAGCACCAGAAATTCCATGTCCTGTACAATCGGCCACAGCCACAATAATTTTTTCATTTTTTGCAGCTACCCAATAAAAATCGCCACTTACAATGCGTTTAGGTCGGAAAAACAAAAAATAATCGTGAAAATATTGCGACAATTGTTCACGATTAGGCATTATGGCATTTTGAATTCGACGCGAATAAGTAATATCATCAATGATATCCTTGCGTTGATTCTCGAGTAACTGATATTGTTGAGCTAATTCGGCCGATTGTTGGGTTAATATATCATTTTGAATTTTAACTTTACTTATAGTATCGCTTAAGTGTAAGGCACATTTAATCCTATAATAAAAATCGAGACTGGTGTATGGCTTTAATAAAAAATCATCGACCCCCGCTTCAAAATAATCATTTAAATGCACTTCATCAGAAATAACAACAATTGGAATATCCTTAACCGATGGATGGCTTTTAATTAACTTTATTGTTAAAATACAATCTGTACTGGAATAATTAGAATCTATTATAATAATTTTTGGTTGCTTTTCAATGGCCAATTGATAAGCCTTATTACCATAATCTGATACTAAAATAGTATACTCATGAAAAAAACGTTGTAATGGTTTATCAAAGGCTAAGTTATTTTCTGGTGTTGAGGATACAATTAATATCTTATCAATCCCATCTTTCAATCCCTGTCTTATTTAAAGTTAACTATTCTTGCTGATCAATGTATTGCGAGACTAAATTGAACAATTCCTGCATTTTAACAGGTTTGTTAAGGAAACCCTTTGCCCCCAGTTCAATGCATCGCTGAAATGTATTACCCTTAAGATAAGCAGTAATAACAATAACAGGAATCTGATTGTTATTTTGTTTAAGATGCTCAAGCACCTCAAATCCATCCATAATGGGCATTATTAAGTCGAGAAGAATAACATCAGGTTTCTCAGACTCAATTTTTTCTAATGCTTGTTCGCCATCTTCTGCCTCAATGGTAGTTATTCCTTTATGCCTCAAATATTCCACAATAACCTGACGATTCAGCGCAGAGTCGTCAACCACCAGAGCCTTAACTTCTTTATTTTCAGCCATTTTAATTAATTTTCTTGATTTTTAAATCATTTTCACAATACAATTAATTTCTTAGCATCGAATTTAAAAAAATTATTACTAATTTCGAAATTAATTATTTTCTCAAAATAAATTTAAATTTATTTTAACGATTTAAAAAATATAACGACTTATGGCCATTGAAATTAAGGAAGTTACAAACAGAAGCGATTTAAAAAAATTTATTTATTTACCTGCCAAAATTCATAAAGATCATAAAAATTGGGTGCCTCCTATTTATATGGATGACTGGATTTTTTTCGATCCGAAAAAAAACAAATCATTTGATTTTTGCGACACTGTGTTGGCTCTGGCATACAAAAATAATGAAGTAGTTGGTCGCATAATGGGAATTATACATCATAAATACAACGAAGCGCATAACGAGAATGATGGGCGTTTTTGCTTTATGGAAACATACGAAGATCCAGAAGTTTTTCATGCTTTAATTGAATATGTCGAAAACTGGGCTAGAAGTAAAGGCAAAACTCGAATGGTTGGTCCTCTGGGTTTTTCCGATAAAGATCCACAAGGATTCATGGTAGAAGGATTTGAAAATCCAATAGTCATATCATCGAACGGTAATTTTCCATATATGCCTAAATTGCTCGAAAATGAAGGATATACTAAAAAAGTAGATTGCGTAGTTTACAAATTACCCATTCCAGAGCAAATTCCTGAGTTTTATCAAAATATTTACAATCGTGTTTCAACTCGAGACGATATACAATTGATTGAATTTAAAAGCAAGCGCCATTTGAAACCTTATATAAAGCCCATTCTTACCTTACTTAATGAAACATTTGAAGAAATTTATGCTTTTGTGCCTTTTGAAGAATATGAGATGGAAGATTTTGCCAACAGATATATTTTCCTTCTTGATCCAGCCTTTATAAAAGCTGTGGCAAATAAACAGGGCGAGTTACTGGCCTTTATAGTGGCCATGCCCGATATTGGACCTGGAATAATTAAATCAAAAGGGAAAATATTGCCATTTGGTATTTTTCAGATTATTGCAGCTCGAAATAAATCAGTTCAACTAAATTTGTTGTTAGGTGGTATAAAAAAGGAATATCGAGGCCAGGGTCTCGATGTGTTAATGGGAGTTAAAATGGTTGAAACTGCCAAAAAAAGAGGAATTCAATATATCGATAGCCATTTAATTCTGGAAACTAATACCCGCATGCGCATGGAAGTGGAAAAAATGGGAGGAACTGTGTATAAAAGATATCGAATTTTTGAAAAACCATTATAAACATCTAACAATGAAAAATAATTTACCAATTTTTTTGATTGCAATAAAAATTACAATCACATTATGCACTTTATCTGCTTATTCACAAACTATTACTCCCGAAAAACAAACTGGTAAGAGTAAATACATTTTTAAAAATGAACTAATATATTTTGAAGTCGATACTTCTAATGGTGCAAGAATTAGTTCTTTAAAATGGAAGAACAACGAAATTTTATATCTTGGGTCTACATCAAACATGAATGGTTCAACATTCTGGCCAAGTCCACAAAGTTTATGGAATTGGCCTCCATTAGCAGCTATCGACAGTAAACCATATTCAGTTAGAATACAGAATAATAAATTAATTACCCGCAGCAGCCTTGATACCAAATTTAAATTAAGGGTTTATAAAAGTTTTTTAGTCGACGAACGCGATACATCCATTACCATTACTTATTATATGAAGAACGAAAATACCAAAACCCTATCGTTTGCTCCATGGGAAGTTACTCGAATTCCATTAAACGGAATAGTTTTTTTTGAAAAGGGAGAAACCACTGTTAGTGGTTCCCTGGCAGAAAGTGTTATTGAAAATAATGGTTGCTACTGGTATGATCAAGTCGAAACCACAGCCTCCTCGAGTATCAGTAAATTTTTTTCCGATGGTAAAGGTTGGCTAGCATATATTAATGACCAAAATATTCTTTTTCTAAAAAAATTCGACAATATATTACCTGCTGAGGCAGCAGCCAATGAGGCAGAAATAGAAGTATACACAGCAAGCGACCATAGTTATACTGAAATTGAGAACCAGGGTAAATATCAAAACATTGCTATAAATGACTCCGTCGCTTATAAAGTAAAATGGTATGTTCGGGAAATACCTGATTCAGTAGTTATTTCTGTTGGCAGTAGTTCACTAATAAATTTTGCCAGATATATAGCTAATCTACCTAATTTACCTGACACCACTACAGCAGTAACCAATGTTAATCAAAATAATGACAAAAATAATAGCAAATTCATATGGGTTAATTCAACAAATAAAATCCTGAAAATAAAAGGTGTTTCGAATAACGAATTTCCCATACAAGTATACATTTATAACAGCCTCGGTAAAATTATTATGCATAATAGCTTAAATGAACCTTCTGAAACCATTTCCTTGTTGAATTTACCTGCTGGAGTTTATTTCTGTAAGATAAAAGGTAAATTTACTCAACCAAATGTATCTAAATTTGTAATAAACCAATAATTACAATTATAGGTTTCAGCATACTTTTAGGCTAAAATCGATGCTTTTAATTTGATGGGTTAATGCACCGATTGAAATATAATCGACACCACATTCGGCATAATCTCGTATATTTTGCAATGTAATATTACCCGATGATTCAATTTCAAACTTTCCGTTGATCAATTCAACAGCCTTTCGGGTTAGTTCCGGTGTAAAATTATCGAGTAAAATGCAATCAATTCCTCCCTTTTTAATGATGCGTTCAACATCATTCAGCGACCGTGCTTCAATTTCAATTTTAAGTTTTAAATTCTTTTCGTTTAAATACTTGTGTACTTTATCAATGGCTATTTCAATTCCACCAGCAAAATCAATATGGTTATCTTTAATCAAAATCATATCATACAATCCTATTCGATGATTGGTTCCGCCTCCTACCTTAACAGCATATTTGTCGAGTAAACGCATACCTGGGGTAGTTTTTCGGGTATCGAGAACCTTCGTTTTTAATCCTTCTAATTTCTCGACATATTGTCGGGTTTGGGTTGCAATACCACTAAGACGTTGAATAATATTTAAAATCAGGCGTTCGCCCATTAAAATGGCAATAACATTCCCTTCGACTGTAAATATTACATCTCCAGGTTTAACCAACTCTCCATCGTGTTTAAAAATTTTAATATGATGATGTGGATCGAGCCTGGCATAAACAAAATGTGCAAAATCTACACCTGCCAGTATTCCTTCCTGTTTAGCTATTAATTGTGCCTTACCCTTTTGCGAAGGGTCAATAGTAGCCAATGAAGTATGATCTCCTTCACCAATATCCTCGGCAAGTGCAATATCTAAAAACTTCTCTACATCTTCTTTCTTAATTTTCATGCGCTTCAATTCTTAGTTGTAAAAGTTTATCGTTTTGCAATAACATAGTAATTCTGAATTCACCGTTATTAGTTACCAACTTGCCTATTGCATATTGACTAACACCTTTACCTCCTTCAAAAACAATGATAAAATTTTGTGGCTTATACTTTAAAAAAAAATCGTTAAGCTTTATTTCAGCTTGTTTTTTTACTAATATATCATCATCGTCGAAAATAGCTAATTCAATTTTTAAATCGAAAAATTTACTTATTTCTTTTACATTACCCTTTTTGAATGCCTCTTTAAGAGATTCCGGAACTGGATGTTGCGATGGCTGTCCTATTACATTCAATGATAATGCTAATATTAGTAAAAAAAAGATAGTTCTCATCTGGTTGGTTTTAAGGGTTTCGTTTTGTGTTGCTTATGCTCTGCAAAGTAACAAAAAATATTTATTGGTTTAACAAGCTTATAACAAACAATTTTTTATTAAAAGTTATAATAATCTATTAACAGCATAGATGTATTAAATATCATGAATTGGATGTGAGAAAATTTCAGATAAAGTATATCAGTTAATCTTTCAAAAAATGGCAAATTTATATAGTTAGCTATTTTTTATAAGTCATTTTTCTTCACTTTCAAACCATACGAGAAGCACAGTGAAAAATCTTTTCTATTCTTTGCGTACTTTGCGGTTTTATTTATTTGTTATGGATTATTTTGCCCGGCTTTGTCACAAAAAGTCTTTAATCTTTTTTTAGTCGTAATGATTTTTTGAAATTTTAATTTTTATACAATGTTAATTAATAAATTAATTTTTCAGATTAACACAGGGCTTTTATTCTCAATTTTTTATAAATAAATCTTCGTCCAGTTAGAATTTTTGTGGTTAAAAAATTAAAATGGTTAATTTAACTAATTTTGCTTATTTGCGTGCATATATGTTTTTTTTGTTTAAGGGCGTAGGAAATAACTTTTATGTTATCTTCATTAACTTACAATTTATTTTTGCAAGCTGTTATATTTCGTAAAAAATTTTTATACAATCAAATCGTATGTCAACCAGGAGAAACAAAAACATAGATTTAGTATGCATTTTAGGACCAACGGCAAGTGGTAAAACCAGTATTGCTGCTCATTTGGCTTATCGGTTAAATTCTGGAGTAATTAGTGCCGATTCGCGTCAGGTTTATAAAAATATGGATATTGGAACTGGCAAAGATTTAGCCGATTATATAGTAAATGGTCAACAAGTTCCTTATTATTTAATCGACATACGCGAAGCGGGAGAAAAATATAATGTATTTGAATATCAGCGTGATTTTTATAAAATCTATCATGAACTTAAGTCCAACGGAAAATTACCCATTTTATGTGGAGGAAGTGGATTATATATTGAAGCAGTTCTAAAAGGTTACGAGTTAATTGAGGTACCAATAAATGAAGCCTTACGAAAACAACTTGAGGGCAAATCATTAGAAGAATTAACCCACATTCTATCGAATTATAAGAAATTACACAATAAAACCGATGTTGATACTGTAAAACGTGCTATACGAGCCATTGAAATAGCCGACTACCAACAAAAACATCATTCGGAAACACCAACAGATAAACCAGAAATAAATAGCTTGATTGTAGGAATTGCTTATGAAAGAGAGGAACAAAAAAGAAGGATAACTGAACGATTAAAGCAAAGACTAAGCAATGGATTAATTGATGAAGTGAGGAAATTATTAAAACAAGGACTTAATGAAGAAGACTTATTATACTATGGACTAGAGTATAAATATGTAACCCAATATGTTACCGAAAAAATTAGTTATGATGAAATGTTTGAGAAACTAAACATTGCCATTCACCAATTTGCCAAGCGACAGATGACCTGGTTTAGACGCATGGAAAAGAACGGATTTAAAATTTACTGGATTGACGGAAATATAAACTTGAACGATAAAATTGATAAAATTATGCAGCTACTTACAACTTAATATTAAAAGCAATTTTAACAAGTAAAAGATAGTATAATATACACAAAAAATTAATAACCGTAAAGAATATATTGTATTCGGTTCGGCGTGAAAATTTTCTTCGCAAGAATATACCTAAAGTGGGAATAATAAGAGTTAACATGTAAATGGTGAAATGAGTTGAAGCTCTTGGATTTTCAATATCTTCAAAAAACGATACTGATTTTGAATAATTAAATAGAAATAAAAAGGTTATAATCAGAGCAAAAGCCAGATAAATAAGAAAACTCAGTTTTAAGAATAATGTTGAATAGGGTCGTTTCCGATGAATTCGAAACGGATCGAGCAATATATATGCCAACAAATAAATAATGCTAAAAGCAACAATATATAAAAGTTGAATCATGTGATGAAATTATTTGAGCCATTGGTCGAGCCAGCTAAAAAATTCCCTATGCCATAGCAAACCATTTTGAGGTTTAAGTACCCAATGTCCTTCATCAGGAAAAATCAATAATTTAGCCGGTATATTTCGAAGTCGAGCAGCATTAAAAGCTTGCAGGCTTTCGGTATAGGGAATACGAAAGTCTTTCTCGCCACTAATGATAAAGATAGGAGTATCCCACTTATCAATAAACAGATGAGGTGAGAATGAATAACTTTTAGGTTTGGGCTTTTGCCAGAATGGTCCTTCTAGATCGTGATAAACAAAAAAGTATTCTTCGGTCGAAGCAAATTGACTTTCGAAGTTGAACATTCCACAATGCGCAATAAAAGCTTTAAATCGTTTTTGATGATGACCTGCCAGATAAAATACTGAATAACCACCATAGCTGGCCCCCACAGCTCCAATCCTATTTTCATCGATATAAGGCTCTTTTTTTAATTCATCCACTGCACTAAGGTAGTCTAACATATTTTGTCCACCATAGTCACCAGCAATTTGATCGTTCCATTCTTTACCAAAAGTGGGTAATCCTCTTCGGTTGGGAGCAATTACTACGTAACCATTTGCAGCCATTAACTGAAAGTTCCAGCGATACGAAAAAAACTGACTTACTGCACTTTGAGGTCCTCCCTGACAATACAGAAGTGCCGGATATTGTTTGGTTGAATCAAAATTGGGTGGTAAAATGACCCAAACCAGCATTTGTTTTTTATCGGTTGTGGTTACCCATTTCTGTCGTACTTCACCAAAAGATATAGAATCGTAAATATTCTGGTTTATAAAAGAAATTTGCTTTTCCTCACCATTATGATCTATCAAATATAATTCCGATGCTTTTGACATTGACATTTTTTGGCCTATCAGTACATTATTCTTTCGGTCGATATTTACATAATCATGCCATCCGCTGGTGATTTGATTAATTTCACCATTTAAAGAATTTACTTTGTAAACCTGAAAAGTAGCTTTGGTTCCACTAATAAAATAAATAGTTTCATTATCGGCATCCCAAACGGCAGATGCAGCACTTTGATCAAAATTTAAAGTCAAGTCTTTAATTTCACCGGATTTAAAGTTGTATACCATCAATCGATCTTTATCCGATTCATAACCCGGGGTTGACATACTTGTCCAGCAAATTTTATCACCATCGGGCGAAAAAACTGGATTACGGTCATAACCTAACATTCCTTCGGTAAGATTTTTGGTAGTTTTTGTATCGAGATTATAAATATAAATATCCGAGTTGGTACTCATGGCCAGCTCTTTACCTTTCAATTTACGACAAGTGTATGCAATATTTTTACCATCGGGCGACCACGAAACCTCTGAGGGTTCAAAATAAGGAGCTAATGGAGTATCGTAAGGTTCATCTTTATTAATATCGACAATATCGGTTAATTTATTATGTTCAATTTTTGCTACAAACACATGACTATGTTTATAATCAGACCAACTATCCCAATGACGATACATCAAATCTGTAAATACCATACCGGTTGAAAGCGGTAAATCGGGATTCCGATCTTGAGCTGAAGTATCGGTCTTAACACGCATGGTAAATAAAAGATGCGTACCATCAGGTGAATATTTAAAAAATTCTATATCACCTTTTATATTGCTTATCTGACGTAAATTTTTACCATCTTTATTCATTTGCCAGATCTGGCTACTACCCGATTTAGTTGTAATAAAACCAATGTTTTTCCCATCAGGTGTAAAATGAACCGACGATTCCGACTCAATTGTAAAGGTAAGTTGTTTGGCTTCACCTCCTGTTGAGGACATAATAAAAATTTCAGCATTACCTTTATTAGTAGCTATATTATATCGTTTTACTACAAAAACTATTTCTTTTCCATCGGGCGATAATTCAAACTCCGTTATTCTTCCAAATTTCCATAAAATTTCAGGAGTAAGCTTCTTATCTTCAATTTCCTTTTGACTAAGTGGAGTGTAAAAAAAATACCCATCTGGTAATTTGTTACATGATGAAATTACCTGCAATACCAATATGATTAAACCATATTTTATCAATTTAAATGCTATAATCGACGTAAAAAGTTTTATTGCTGCTTTTTTATTTTTTGGTTCAATGAACCGTTTTAAATACTTATTCATTTTCCTGAGTAATTATGATAATTAGCTTCTGTTATTAAATTAAAAGTCAAATATAGTCTAAAAACTTATTCCATCCAATCATAAGTAATAGGAAATGATAGATTGTTAAAAAGTTTAGCTTTAATATAATAAAGTATCAAAAGAACCAGTATCTTTCTGATACAGTAATGATAGTATATTCCGGAGATTTAATCTATTTTTCGCGAATGAATTGACTTAAATTTCTTAGGCGATATATGATATTTTCGTTTAAAAACACGACAAAAATAAGCAGGATCTTCATAACCACATTCATTGGCTACTTCATTAATATTCAGATCAGAATTTTGTAATAGCTGTTCTGCTTTTTTCAAGCGATAATTATTAATAAGCTCATGAATCGAGATGTTTGAAAGCATTTTAAACTTATTATAAAATGCACTCCGACTCATACCAATATGCCGTATAATATCATTCACATTAAAACCGGGTTTTGTAAAATTTTTTTCTATGCATTCTTTTATCTTTTGCATAAATATTACATCAAGCTGATTTAATTTAATTGGTATATTAGTCAAAACATCTGAACTATTAAGTTGTTGGCGCATTTGCTCTGAACGCTTAAGTATATGTCGAATACGCAGTTCTATCAACTGGGAATCAATAAGTTGAATAAAATCATCAGCTCCATTTTCGAAACACTTGATTTGTTGTCCGGTTGTGGCAGTATCAGATATAACTACAACTGGTATATGAGAATATCTGATATCATTTTTAACGTTTCGGCACAAATTAAAACAATTATCAAAATCAGTTTTTACATATATAACAATTAACACAGGCTGTTTTAAATCAATACAATTCAGAACCTTACATACATCAGAAATAAAAAGCAAGTTATAATCGGTTAATAAACCGTTAAATGTTAAATTTGTATTCAAATTTTCATTCTCAAAAAAAATCAAAATATTTTTTCGATTTAATTCATTGGTCTTATTGGCCATAGTAAAATCATTAGTTCGTTGATGGGAAAGGGTTTGATTAAACATATTCAACATTGGTTCAGCAAATATTTGATTTACTAACCATGAATAACTTGTATTTTGTAATTCTGATTTAATTTTCATCCTATCCAAACTTAAGCTTTAAAGTTCCGATGAATAGAATTGCCAAATAAAGGGGTTTCCGGGGATTTTAACTTAGGGTTAAAAGTACGTTAAGTAATGGTAAAAAAAGAAGAAATTCTATTCTTTTTTTCAGATTTTTCTGTCAAAATATCAGATGGATAATAGAGAAAATAAGGGGAAAATACCCTAAATAAAGGGATTTCAATGATAGGGAGTAACAAAGTCAATTAACTTTTTTCGATATAAAATCATAATAAACTGGCAAGTTTGCTGAACTATTTTTTCATCAGCATTTTCGGTTAATAAGCAATCGCAAATCTGTTGCACGGTATGTTGTTTATTGATTAATAACCAAACTTTTGAACCTTTCTCGTCGAGTTTAATATAATAGTATGGCTTTTTTTTGAATAATTTATTTAGAAATTGAAAAGGAAAGCGTTTTTGCTTTATTTGCACCTTATTGTCGACATAATCATATTCACTGATTGAATAAGGAACCAAATCAAGAAAATTTTGCTTTTTTAACCACCGATTTTTTTTGTATTGGTTTATAATGTTTATCATAAATATTAAGAACAACAATTATCTTTTTGCATGGAAGGACATGGAACTGTTCCATAAGAACAAAATACGCAACAATCACCACTTTTAGGTCTTATTATTTTTTTGCATGAACTACATTCGTAAAAAAACTGACATCCATCGGTTGGCATAGTTTCTTTTTTCGATACACCGCAGTATGGACAGATTATTATTGATTCTAAATGAAACATCTTCTATCTTTTATACCAAACAAAGTTAATTGATTTATCTATTTAAATACAAAAAATCCCCTTAATTTGAGTTCTGATTAAGGGGATCTGAGTTTAAGTAAAACGTATTGGGCTTATCCGCATTTTGAAACTCCACAACTTTTACATGTAAGGCAACCTTCCTGATAAACCAGATTATCGGAGCCACACGATGGGCATTTCACTCCTTCCTGGGCTTTAGTTCCATCGGGTATATACCGACGCAAGGCTCGTTCAACACCATTTTTCCAGGTATTAATTGCTTCACTGTCGAGCTGAAGCGAACTTACCAGATTCACAACATCGGGGATAGGCATGCCATAACGCAATACGCTTGA
>FQKF010057440.1_pt1 | contig 16336 bp, 13 predicted proteins | sample 1504521 | NCBI WGS metagenome assembly FQKF01 (sample SAMEA4475357, study PRJEB15587) | soil metagenome | biome: Soil; feature: Field | place: India | collected 2015-03-11 | depth 0 m
CTACCTCAGCCCTAACCAAATAAAACCAAATTATTGCTCTTCGTAAATTTCACTCTGTTTTTTTGTACAACAAAGGTAAAGGGCTTTGTGTAATTCGCACAAGAACACAGCGTTTTTTTTGTATTTTTTCGACGAATGAAAAGCAAGCATGTGAACACTGGGCTTAAATTTCAAAAAAAGCCTTAAAACAAAATTATAAATTAATAAAGAAGCCGCTTTAAACACTACATCCTTCATAAGGCATTTTTGGGTTTAGCAATGAAAAACACCACAGCGAAGTACCCGACCAGTTTGGTCTGCACAGAAGGCATCCGGCGTTTCTGGATTAGCCTCCTTATTGTCAATCTTACACTTCCGGCTGGGCTGCTGGCCCAGAAAGACCCATGGGCGACAGATAAAGCCTTCCTCCGGGAGATTTTTAATCATTCACTGGCCGAAAGGCAGTCACACATGTGGCTGCGCGACCTGTGCTACGGCGCTGGCCACCGGCTGAGCGGTAGTGTGGGTGCAGAGAAAGCCGTGCGCTGGGCCAAAGCCGTTCTTGACACTTGCGGCTTGGACAGCGTCTGGTTGCAGCCGGTGATGGTTCCACGCTGGGAGCGCGGCGCGCCCGAAGTGGTGGAGGTAGTAGGTACGGCTAAGCGCAAAGCCATACGCCTGCCCGCGCTGGCGCTGGGTGGCTCCGTTGGCACGGGCGGCAAAGCGGTCGTCGGCGAAGTGGTAGAGGTACGGAGTTGGGAAGCCTTAGACTCGCTAGGCAAGCAGGGCATTGCGGGCAAAATTGTGTTCTACAACCGCCCGATGGAGTGCCGACACATCAACACCTTTGAGGCCTACGGCGGGGCCGTGGACCAGCGCGTATCTGGCCCGTCGCGCGCAGCCAAATACGGCGCAGTGGCCGTGCTGGTGCGCTCTATGGGCCTGGCACTCGACGACTATCCGCATACCGGAATGCTGCGCTACGACTCTGCCTATACGCTCATCCCGGCGGTAGCCATCAGCACCAATGCTGCCGAGCGCCTCAGTGCGCTGCTCCGCGAAGAAAAGAATGTGCGCGTGTCCATAATGTTGAACTGCCGCACACTGCCCGACGTGCTGTCGTACAACGTCATCGGCGAGATTCGCGGCTCCCTAATGCCCGATAAAATCCTTCTCGTCGGCGGCCACTTGGATAGCTGGGACGTAGGCCACGGTGCCCACGACGACGGTGCCGGCTGCGTGCAAAGCATGGAAGTACTCTACCTGCTGCGCAAATTGGGCTATCGCCCGCGCCATACGCTGCGCTGTGTGCTGTTCATGAACGAAGAAAACGGCCTGCGCGGAGGCCTCACCTATGCTGCTGCTGCCGAAGAGAAAGAGGAAATACACTTATTCGCCTTAGAAAGCGACGCCGGGGGCTTTACACCGCGCGGCTTCAGCTGCGACGCTGACCCGGAGATGATTGATTACTACTTCGACCAGATTTCGCAGTTTGAAGAAGTCTTGCGCCCCTTCGGACTCATGCTGTGGCGTGGCGGCTCTGGGGCCGATATCAGCCCTCTGCGCGGGCAAAAAGGCCTTCTGGTTGGCCTCCGCCCCGACTCACAACGTTACTTCGACTTCCACCATACGGCGGCAGACGTGTTTGAAGCCGTGCACCCGCGCGAACTGCAGCTCGGCGCAGCCAGCATGGCAGCACTCATTTATCTGATAGATAAATATGGGCTGTAACCTGCTCCTCTTGCTTCATTTCCTTCTTCCCAGCCTCACGCGCGGGTCGGCCCAGGCGTAAAGGGCATCGGCAATGAGCATTCCCAGAAGCGTAACAGCAGCGATAAACATGACCATGGCGAACAGCACCGGGTAATCGTGCTGAGCAAAGGAGGTTTGCATTTTGACACCCATGCCCGGAAAATCGAAGAGGTACTCCACGACTAAAGAGCCACTAAGTAGGACTGGAAAGAGGTAACCGAAAGTCGTAATAACAGGAAATAAGCCATCGCGGAAGGCATGCCGCCAGAAGACAGTGTGCTCACTCAGCCCTTTGGCGCGGGCGGTACGGATGAAGTCTTTTTGCAGAGCCTCTACCAAACCGGTGCGCATTTGCAGGGCAATGACGGCGCCGTGGTGAAGCGCCAAGGTGAGCACCGGCAGAAGGAAGCGGTCGGCGTTATCCCACACCCAGCGCCAGAAAGGTTTGCCACTGAGCAGCCAGGGTTCGACAGAGCCGCCGGGCAGCCAGCCTAACCCTACATCGGGGCGGGCCAGCAGCAACATGAGGACACTACCCAACCAGATGACGGGCATAGAATACAGAAACAAAGTGCCTAGACGCAGCCCACGGTCGGCCCAGCGCTTTCGCTGCCGGGCCATAAACATACCCAGAAAAATGCCCAGCACGTAGGCAAGCAGCAGCGCCGCGCCGTTGATGAGCAGCGTAGCGTACAAGCGCGGGCGCAGTTCGTTGAGCAGCGGATTGCCAGTAACAACCGAAGCACCAGGGTTGCCGCTGAGGAAGCCCGTCAGCCAGCGGTGATACCGGTTGTCGGTACCGTGCCAGTGCAGTGTTGGTATAAGGGTTTTCCAACGTTGCGGATGCTCGGCCCACTGCGCCTGGGCCTGTGCTACGGCAGCCAGGCATTCTTTTGCCCGTGTGCGCACGGCAGCATCGCTCAAAGCATCGGCCCAGGCATTCAGAGTAGTCACCTGCAGAGCGGCATCCTGCGGCGAGCGGGCCAGCCGCACCGCCGTCAGAGCCGCCGAAGCGCCTCCGCTGATATAAGGGCGCAAAAATGCTTCGGCAGCTGTGGCGACCTTCCAATAGCGGTCTACGGCAGGCCAGTTGCCCCATTTTTGAGCCAGGCCGGCTAAATGCTCGCGCGTTTCCGTCGGCAAAATCCGGTGCAGCGTATCGGGTAGCGCGGCGCTACGCAAAGACAGGTAAAATAGTGGTTTATCTAGCTCCAGCTGCCGCGCCTGCGCCAGGTAAGCCGCCGGCTGGGCGTCGTAATCATAAGGAATAGGGTCTCCGCCGGTGCAATGGCTTAACGTGAACGTCGCCAGTGAGACGACGAGTAGCGTTGGAATGGCCAACAACAGACGGCGAAGCAAATAGGATAACATGTGCAGAAAACGGCAGCAAAACCCGGGCCCCCTGACCCTTCAAGGACAAAAACGCCATGAATCTTTGCGGTTTGTTTTACAAGCGCTCTCCCAACGAACAGCCAGCTTATTTAGGCCATGTTACGACGGCTATCCAATTTCAGCAGCACGCCTACCATCAAGGTAAAGCCGATGAGCGACGAGCCGCCCGCACTGATGAACGGCAACGGGATGCCAATAATGGGAAAAAGTCCCATCGTCATGCCTAAGTTGATAACAACGTGCACGAAAATAACCCCTGCCACGCCGTAGGCGTAGATGCGCGAAAAATTGGAGCGCTGGCGCTCGGCAATTTGCGTGATGCGATAAAGCATGACGAAGAAAAGCCCTACTACGCCAACCACGCCCACAAAGCCATGCTCTTCGCCAACCGTGCAGAAGATGAAGTCGGTGGTTTGCTCGGGTACATATTTGAGTTTGGTCATGTTGCCCTCAAAAAGACCTTTTCCGAATAGGCCACCTGAGCCAATGGCCATTTTCGAGTGCAACAGGTTGTAGGCCGAACCTCGGGTGTCTGCCGCCGCTTCCGAGGGATTAAGCCATAGCCGTATGCGTTGCTGCTGGTGCGGCGGCAACAATGTGTAAGCATACCCGGCGACAAAGGCTATTCCGCAGGCCAGAAAAGTAAGCAGGGCAATCGGTTGCAAACGGCGCTGGATGATGAGGTTCTTTTTCCAGTAATTTTTGAAAAAAACGACCAGCCAGAACGCCAGCAACAGCGCAGGAGCCGCCCAAAGCGCTATGAATTCTGCAGGCAGTTCACCCTCGACCTCAGCAAACCACGGCTGCGCCCAGAGCCAATAGAGTAAGTCGTCGCCCCAATACGCAAGGGCAGCCAGGATGAGCAACGCTATCCACCATGGGCGCGACATCTTGTGTATCCAGGCGATGCGCCCGGCACTCACTACCAGGACGACCATAGAAACACTCAGCGGTGGGTACATCAGCCCCAGGATGCCCATCAGGGCCGAGCCAAACGCCAGCGCGTACCATCCGCCCGGAAGGCCCTCGCGGTAGAGCACCAACAGGAATGAGAAAAACACCAGCGCCGAGCCGGTATCTTTTTGCAAGAGAATGATGAGGGCTGGCACCAGAAAAAGCGCAAAAGCAATCAGGCGCGTCCGCATATCGCGCAAATGAACACCCGTGCCGCTTAGGTAACTGGCCATGGCCAAGCACGTACTGAACTTGACAATTTCGGATGGCTGGAAAGAAAAACCGCCAAATTGATACCAGGCATTGGCACCATTGACCTCACGGCCAAAGACCAGCGTGCCCGCCAACACTATCAGAGACACGATATAGATCGGAAACGCCAGCGCCCGCCAAAAGGCCTGGTCCAGCATTTGAATAAAAAAGAGCAGCACCATACACACGACGATGAACAGCAGCTGTTTACCGGCATTTGTGCTCAGGTCTAAAAGCGACGTTTTGTAGGCGCCGGCCGCCGAGTAAATCATAAGCCAGCCAATGGCCACTAATGCCACGTAACACACCAGCAGGATGGAGTCCAGCTCACCGATGGAGGTTGCGGTATTCCGAAAGTTGCCCCGTATGCTGCTCATGAAGACCGTGTGCGTGAATGTAGCAACAAAGATAGCGGCTATTGGCCAAACCATGCCGCCATACGGCTCAGGTCCACATTGCCGCCCGTCAGGATGACGCCCACTCGTTTGCCAGTAAAGGTTTCAGGGTGTTTGAGCACGGCCGCCAACGGCACGGCACAGCTGGGCTCGATGACGATTTTCATCCGCTCGTAAACCAGCCGCAGGGCCGCGAGGATTTCAGCATCGCTGACAGTAAAAATGTCGTGCACGTGGCGGGAGATGATGCGCAACGTTCGTTCGCTCAGGGTAGTGAGCAGGCCGTCAGCAATGGTGTTGATGTAGGGAGCCTTTTCCACACGACCTGAGCGCACACTTAGCACGGCATCGGCAGCACCTTCAGGCTCGCCGGCATAAACCGGAATGTCGGGTGCTATATAGTGCGCGCTCAAACACGTGCCCGAGAGCAGCCCTCCGCCGCCCACGGGCGCGATGACGGCCTCCAGCCCGGGCACGTCTTCGAGCAGCTCTTTGGCACACGTGGCCTGCCCGCCAATCACGCGGTCGTCGTCGTAAGGATGAATGAAAGCCGCGCCTGTGCGTGCCACGATTTCCTGCAAAGTCGCCTCGCGCGCCGCTTGGTTGGGTACACAGAAAATGACCTCAGCGCCATAGCCGCGCACAGCGTTCACCTTGACGGCTGGCGAATTTTCGGGCATAACGATATAGGCCCTCACGCCCAGCCGCCGTGCTGCATACGCTACGGCCTGCGCGTGGTTGCCCGATGAATGCGTGGCCAACCCGCGCTGCGCCGCTTCCGGCGTCAGGCTCAGGGCTGCGTTCATGCCGCCGCGGATTTTGAAGGCGCCGACTTTCTGGAAGTTTTCGCACTTAAAAAACAGCGAACAACCCGCCAGCGCGTCTATGCTGCGGCAGGTCAGCACTGGCGTGCGATGAATATTGGGCGCGATGCGCGCATGCGCTGCCTCAATGTCGGCCCAGGTAATGTTCGTGTACGTGCTCATTGGCGAACGGCAGCAAAGCGCATCTTGTATTCGGCCTGTATGCGCCCGCAGCGAATATCCTCCAACTTGCGCTGTATCATGCGCTTTTTGAGCGGCTTAAGGCGCTCGACAAACAAAACGCCTTGAATGTGGTCGTATTCGTGCTGAATAACGCGGGCATTCACCCCCGTGTAGGTCTCTTCAAACTCCTGAAAGTTCTCGTCCTGATACCGAATGTGAACGATGGGCGGGCGCTCCACCTCGCCGCGGATGTACGGGATGCTCAGGCATCCCTCTTCAAAAGACCACACCGGCCCCTTTTCAGAGAGAATTTGGGCATTGATGAACACCTTCTTAATGCCCGGCTCCTGAGGTTGCTCCTCTTGTTTCGATTTCTCGTAGCCGGTGGTGTCCACCACGAAGAGCCGAATGGACAGCCCAATTTGCGGGGCGGCCAACCCCACACCATGAGCGTGATACATGGTCTCCCACATGTTAGCGATGAGCTCAGTCAGGCCCGGGTAATCCGGTCCGATAGGCGCGGCCACCTTTTTTAACACGGGCTGACCATAGGCATATATGGGCAAAATCATGGTTCTTTCCAGTGATGCTCTTGCATGAATTGTTCCAAAATGAGCGCCGCGGCAATTTTATCCACCAGTGCTTTGTCGCGTCGTTTTTGCTTTTTGGCACCGCTTTGCAGGAGGATGCGTTTGGCCTCGTTGGAGGTGTAGCGCTCGTCTTGCCGAAAAACGGGCTTATCCGGGAATTGTTTGCGCAATTGTTGGGCGAAAGCGTCGGCCTGAGCGGCAATTTGGGCGGGATTGCCGTCTGGGTACAGCGGCAAGCCGACGACAAAACACTCTACCGGCTCTTCGACGCAGTATTTTTTCAGAAAATCTAGTACCTCAGCTGTAGGCAGCGTGGTCAGCCCGCTGGCGATGATCTTTAGCGGGTCGGTAACGGCAATGCCCGTGCGTTTCAGCCCAAAATCAATAGCAACAATGCGGCTCATGGCCTTCTTTACTCCGTGGGCATCGGCATCATGAACTCCGACAGCCCCGGGACATACGGTTCAAACTTTTTGGACAGCTCTTCCAACAGAGCCGTATCCTGCATAGACTGCGCAATGGTCATCAGCGTCTGGCCGGTGCTGGCGGCAAAGCGGAACTCCTGTTCATAGCCGTTTTTAATGTGCTCAGGTTGCGTGTTGATAAAGCGCAGGATGCCTTCCTGGGTTCGGGCAATAGCCCGAATTTTCTCCGCGGCTTTTTCCGTTTTCCCCACCCGCGCATAGATGTCGGCCATATAGGCAGCAAACTGATCATACGGGAAGTTGCACTCTGGGAAGACCTCGAAGTAGCGGTCGGCCAGCGCTTCGGCTTTACCCTTCTTGCCCTCGAGTACCAGGTTGCGCGCTACGCGAATCATCACAACGCGCATCGTCTGCAGGCTGGGCATGTAGGCTCGGTTGACATAGGTGCACACCTTGTCGAAGTTGCCCCAGCGCCATTTGTTCATGATGTTGTCGTAGGCGATGTCGGTAGCCACGCGCCCACTGCCGATAATGCTGCCGAAAGCGCCGCCCTCACCACGCGATTGGATGGGCACTAAGCGCAGGGCGAGGCCTTCCAGCTGCAGATAGTTGTTGAGGCCCAATATCTTGTCGTCGCGCACGGTAACGGCCCAGTAGATAGGGCGTTTGTTAATGTTAGCAGCGATGACGTTGAGAATGGCCAGATCGTCTTTGATGAGGTACGAACGGTCGCCCAGGCTGAAACGGATGGTGTCCATCACATTGGGTTCGTTCGGGTCGAGCAAGCCGTTGGCAATCATGGCCTGTTTGTCTATCGGGATAGCCACGCGGTTGGTGGGCACATAGGAGTCGAAGTCTCGTCCGCCCTGGGCCGGCACCGGGTGGTCTTCGCCGATGAACTTGAGCAGGTCGGTCAGCATCATTTCCGGGTTGTCGCCGCGCGGGTTGAAGAAGGGCACCTGCACGCGCTTGTAGCCGCGCAGCTGCTCCTGCGGAATGATCATGTCAATGGGCGGTGAGTCGTTCACTTTGCGGCGCAGTTGCTCGATGTACCAGTCCACGGCGATGAGCGAGAGGTTTACCACACGCACATCAGTGCGAATACCCTCCACTTCCTGACAGTACCAGAGGGGGTAGGTGTCGTTGTCGCCATAGGTGAAGATAATGGCGTTGGGTGCACAGGAGTTGAGAAAGTTGCTGGCGTAATCGCGCGCGGCGTAGTGATGGGCTCGGCTGTGGTCGTCCCAGTTTTGAGTAACCATGAGCAGCGGCGCTGCCAGCGATACGCCCAAAGCCAATGCGGCTGCAGGTAAGCCGGGCAGTTTTACGGCTTCCACCAGGCGCTCGTACAGCGCTGCTACCGCCAGCCCTATCCAGATGGCGAAGGTGAAGATAGAGCCGACCAGCACGTAGTCGCGTTCGCGCGGCTCATTAGGTGGCTGGTTGGAGTACACGATGATACCCACGCCCGTGATGAGGAACAGTACCATGAGCGCTGCAAAGTCGCGCGGGCGGCGTTTATAGTGGTAAAACAGCCCAATCAGCCCCAAGATAAGCGGTATAAAATAGTAGGTATTGCGCGCCTGGTTATTCCGCATGTGGTTGGGCATATCGCGCACGCTGCCGATGCGGTTTTTGTCTAAAAAGTCGATACCGCTTATCCAGTTGCCCGAAGTAGGGTCCCATGAATACAGGCCCTGTTCTCCGTTTTGTCGCCCGGCAAAGTTCCAGAGGAAATAGCGCAGGTACATCCAGTTGATCTGGTAGCGCACGAAGAACTTGATATTGTCCACGAAGTTAGGGTCGCCGGTGGGCTTGTTGATCCACTGGCGGTACAACTGCGGACGGCCCTGCGAGTAGTCGCCCATGCGCGGGAAGAGCGTCTGGCTACCCGGAGCGTACTCGTAATCCATTTTTTCATCCACCACCTCATAGCGGTCGCTTACGCGGCCATAACGGGGCGCGCTTTTAATCCCGACAGGTTTGGCATCGAAGTGTGGACCGCGCAAAAGCGGGCGTTCGCCATACTGCTCGCGGTTGAGGTAGGGCAGCAGGCGCATGGCGTCGGAAGGGTCGTTCATGTTGATGGGCGGGTTGGCATTGGCCCGAAGCACCACCATGCCGTACGCCATGTAAGCAATTACCACCACACCAATCATTACCGTGAGGCGCTGCAGCAGGCTGTTTTGCGTCTTGTGTGCATAGCGCAAGCCTAAATAAATGGCTCCGCCAAATATCAACGCTACCATCACCAATCCGCTGTGGAACGGCAAGCCAAAGCCATTGACAAACAGGCGGTCAAACGTTGCCCACAGCGCCGGAATGCCGGCAATGATGAATTTTTGGATGACGTAAATAAAGACAACGCCCACAAAAGCGGCTCCAATAGCTCCCCAAAACGTCGGACGAGGCGTCTTCTTAAAGTAATAAAAAAGCGCCAGCGCCGGAAGGGTCAGCAGGCTGAGCAGGTGTACGCCCATAGAAAGTGCGATGCTGTAAAACGCAAACACCAACCACCGGTCAGCCTCCACCGTATCCGGTAGCTGATACCACTTCAGAGTGGCCCATAGCGTCAGGCAGGTAAAGAAGGTGGACATGGCGTACACTTCGCCTTCTACGGCCGAAAACCACACCGAAGTGGTGAAAGCCGTGCACAAGCCGGCCACGACGCCTGCGCCCAGAATGGCTATCGTCTGCGCGCCCGTCGGCGTGCCCTCACGCCCTACGAGCGCCAAACGCGCCAGAATAGTGGTGCTCCAGGAAATAAACATCGCCGCAAAGGCCGTGCACAGGGCTGACAGCAGGTTAACAGCGTAGGCAATATCCGACGGATTGTCCGACACTGTTTCAGCCACCCAGGCAAACAGGCGGCCAACCAGCAAGAATATCGGCGCCCCGGGCGGGTGCACCACCTGCAACTTGTATGCACCGGCGATAAACTCACCGCAGTCCCAGAGGCTGCCTGTAGGCTCTACTGATGCGCCCAACACTAAGGCCGTAACAGCAAACACCAGCCAGCCCGTCAGATTATTCAGCATTTGAAACGATGTATTCATGCGAAGAAAGGAAGATTCTTTGCGCCCCATTCGGGCCTGCGCAGCGAATTCCTGCGCCTTGTTTTGCCTTTTGTTTTAAAGAAACAGCCTGCCGAAGCAGTCTTTATTGCAAGCCCAGCTCTTTGCGCACCAGCGCCGTAATGTCAATAGTCTCGATGGCAAACAGCAATGCGCCCGAGCCAATGTCGAAGATCATGGCATAGCCTTCACGCTTGGCCACGGCCTGAATGGCATCGTTGACGCGCTTGACGATAGGTTCCAGCAATTCGGCGCGCTTGGCTTCCAGCATGCGCTGCGCTTCCTCTTCAAAATTCTGGATTTCGTCGCGCTGCTTCTCCAATTCAGCCTGGCGCTGCTGCACCTGGACGGGCGTAAGCATGCCCTCGTCGTATTCCTTTTTCAGTTTCAGATAAGCCGCCTGAAATGCTGCCGTCATAAGGCTGTCCTTGCGGTTGAGGCTATCGGCCACGACGCGCAGTTTGGACTCTGCTTCAGCTGTTTGAGGCAATTCCTCCAACAGGTTTCCTAAGTTGATATGGCCGTATTTGTAGGTCTGAGCCTCGGCAGTAGCCGCCGAGAGCAGCATGGAAAAAAGGAGCAAAAAAGTGAAACGGTACATGTGTGCAGTTGCTTGAAAGAAAAACATAAGAGTCAGTTCAGAAGCCCATCAAACAAAGGCAGGGCGGTCTTTGGCGCGGCAAAGGTAAAAAAATGCCGATGCGGCAATGTTATACGGCCAAAGAATAGGTGGTCACTTTTGCCGGACGACTCCCGGGTCGAGTTCCATGGCGCGCTTGCGATAGGCTTCGCCCTGGGCTTCATCGCCAACAAGGTAGTAGGCCGTGCCCAGATCGAAGAGGTAACTGGCATTATTGGGCGCCAGTTCCACGGCTTTCTGAAACCACCGGAGTGCTTCCTGCGCCTGCCCTTGTATCCCGTGCGCCACGCCCAATAGGCGCGCCGTCTCCGGGTCGTCGGGGCGTATCTGCCAGGACTCGCGCAGGTATTGCAAGGCTTTGGCTAAGTCGCCGCGCTTCTCGCCGTGGTACTTGCCCGTTTCGCGGAGCGCCAGCGCCAGGTTGGTGCGCACGCGCTCGTCCTGGTTGGAGAGCGCCACCGCCAGGCGGTAGTCTTCCACCGCGCCATCGTAGTCGCCGAGGTAAAACCGGCAGCCGGCCCGCGTAACCACAGCATCCTTGTAGTTGGGATAAATGCTCAACGCCCGATTGGCGTACTCGAGCGATTGCCGGAATAGCACATCGCGCTTTACCGAGTCCCGTTCGGCCACGGCTTTTTCAAACAGCACACCGCCACAGGCATTATTGATCTTAGCGCTGTTGATAGAGGTCTTCGCATCCGTAAAGAATAGCCGCTCGTTGCTCGCCCACACCGGATTGCGCAGCAGCGTAAGCACAGAGAAAATCACCGCCACTGACGATGCCACCCCTACGGACGCTTTCCAATTCGGCAGGCGCATTAGCAACGCGGCCGCTGCCAGGCAAAAGCCCGCCGAAGGCATGAAAGCAAAGCGCTCGCCCATATTGGTGCCGATGGGGAACACTGAGTTCGATACAATGCTGATGGTCAGCAGGTAAAAGCAGATGCCAAAACTCGCCGGCTCGCGGCGGCGCAAGCCTCGAATAGCCAACCACAACAGCAGAGCATAGAGCACGCCTGCACCCAAAACCGCCGCATCCGAAAAGGTTTTGATGCCGATAAAACGCGGGTAATAGTCGTGCGTCAGCGGATGGGGCCACACCAACAGCTGCACGTACTTGCCTAACGTGAAAAGGATGGTAGCCAATTTCTCCGCTGCTGAAAACGGCACCCAGCGGTCGCCCTCAATTTTGAGGAACGGGTTATTCATCAACTCCAGAGGCGTGCCGCCAAACTTCCAGTTCAGAATAGCGCCCCGCAGGACGAAAAACACTGCAAAACCTATCCACACCGGCAGCACAGCCCGCACCACAGCCCCCGCTCTAAGCGCCCGGAAGTACCACAGCGCCAGCGGAATAACGGCGACGAACGTGGCCGAGTTTTCCTTGGAAAGGCAGGCCAGAAAAAACACCGCGCTTGCCAGCACCGCACACGCCCAGTGGCCCGTATCGGCGTAGCGAAGCGTCAGCCACAGAGCGCCCAGACTACCCAACAGTGCCACAATCTCGTCGCAGCCCTTGATATTGGCCACCACCTCCGTGTGGATCGGGTGCGCGGCAAACAGCAAAGCCGCTATCCAGGCCACCAGCGGCGCCTGCGCACGCCCGGCCCCCCAGCCGCGCAACAGCAGCAACAACACCCGATACAGCAGCACGCACGTAGCAGCGAACAGCAGCACCGTCAGCAGATGGTAGGCAAAAGGCGTTGACCCAAAAAACTCGTACATCAGGGCAAACACCACCAGCGTCAGCGGACGATAGCGACCACCCGATACCAGCGTCTCCTTGCCCTCCACTTTAAAAAAGCCAAAAAACGTGTCCTTCGTCAGGATGCCCGGAATGCCCCGGACGCCCTGGGTCGTGAACATGTTGTCCGTGATGACAATAGCATCGTCCTGCACAAAGCCGTGTGTTAGCGTGTTGGCATACAGCAGCAAAGCAAAGGCAAAGAGCAGGACGCTTTGCAGCATAGCGTTTTGAAAAAAAGCCGGAACAGACGCGGCCATAACAGGCGGCGAAAGGTTTACCGCCGCGGGTACAGCCCTCGAACGGGCCGTAGGTTTGCGCGCAGGTTTTGCCATAACGGGCGCTAAAGTACAACGCCCCGATGGCTTCGACGATGAGATGCAAGGAAGCGCCCCACTAAAATACTGTATCTAAAAGACTGTGCGTTATAATGCCCGAACGTTGCGCCTTCAGACTTTAATCACCACTCATCCACTCAACACGCCACTAATAAGCAACAAACCGGTTCTTTATGTCAGACGCAAAGTACAAAATCCTGCTCGTGGAAGACGACCTGAACTTTGGCGACGTCCTTCGGTCCTACTTAGAAATGAACGGCTACGAAGTCCACCTGGCCGTCGACGGTATGATCGGATGGGAGCGCTTCAAAAAGGACGACTATGACTTGTGTGTCCTCGATGTGATGATGCCGCGCAAAGATGGTTTTACCCTCGCGCGGGAAATACGCGAGCGCAACCGCGAAACTCCCATCATTTTCCTGACGGCCAAGGCGCTCAAAGAAGACGTTCTGCAAGGCTTCAAAATCGGCGCCGATGACTACATTGTTAAGCCCTTTAATTCTGAAGAACTGCTCTTACGCATTCAGGCCGTGCTCAAGCGCACGCGCAAGGCACCCGACCCGCGCGACGAGCAGAAGGAATTTATTATTGGTAAATACCACTTCAATTACCCTTTGCGCCTTCTCACCTACATCGATGCGTTGCCGGGCGAAGAAACCCAGTGGAAACTCAGCCCAAAAGAGTCGGAGCTGCTGCGCATGTTTTGTAAATACATGAACGACGTCATGCCGCGCTCGGAAGCACTCCTCAAAATCTGGCGCGAAGACAACTACTTCACAGCCCGCTCAATGGATGTGTTCATCACCAAACTGCGCAAATATTTGGCGAAAGACCCTGCTATTGAAATTGTCAACATTCACGGCAACGGCTTCCAGCTTTTAGTGCGCGATATGGCCCAGTAAAAAACACAGGCACTGCGACCATTCGCCGGAATGTAGAGGATGCACATACCTTTACATTCCGGCTTTATTTTAGGGTGTAAATCCAACCCTCCGACGTATTCTATGCTTCAACGATTTTTTGAGCGATATCGCGGTTTTTTGCGCAGTCTGAAGGCGGTCTATGTGTTTAACAATGCCTTGAACTACCGCTATTTGAAACCCAACCGCCGGCACTATCGGCGCCTGGGCATACGCAAGAGCGTGCTAGCGCCCATCGGCAGCGCCGATTTCAAAGATACTCCACAAACCGACCTGCCCTGGTTGGACCAGCCCGATGCGTTGGCGCGCTTGGAGAGTCATCCCGACTTCGGCAAATTACCTGCCGACCGGCAGCAAGCGGCGCGCCAGTTCGTGCGCGAGGGGTACTGCGTGCTGGAAGGCTTTTACACGCCTGAGGAAACGGATGCCCTCAACGCCGAAGTGGATCGCCTGCTGGGTAGCAGACAGGTTGGCTTCAACTACACCGGTCGGAAAATCTTCAACATCCATGAGCAGAGTGCAATGGCCAACGAGCGTTTTTTACGAAATCCGGAGCTGCTGCCATTGTTGTCCTTCCTGTTGGGCAAGCCTGTTCTACCTTTTCAATCACTTAGCTTTGTACAGGGCAGCGAACAGCGCGCCCACTCTGACTCCATCCACATGACCACAGCGCCTCCGGGCTACCTCATTGCCACCTGGACAGCCTTAGAAGACTGCGCCGAAGACAACGGCCCGCTGTTTTACTACCCTGGCAGCCACCGGCTGCCCTATGTAACAACGGCAGACTACCCGTCGGGCAACACGCGCTTCACTATAGGCCGCCACAGCAACCGCCGTTACGAAGATTATATCGAAGCGCTCCTCCAGAAGCACGGCTTGCAAAAGAAACTGCACTTGGCCCGGCGCGGCGATGTGCTCATCTGGCACGCCAATCTTCTGCACGGCGGCAGCCCCATTGCCCGGCCGGGTGCTACCCGTCGAAGCATTGTCTGCCATTACTTTGCTCGGGGCGTCTTCTGCTATCACGAAATCTCGCAACGCCCGGCAATCATCAAAGCCTGACTCCTTACGCTGCTATGTCGCGCGCCATGCTCACTTGGGGGGCCATCTGCTTCTGGCTTTTTGCTGCCCATCGAGGACAGGCCCAGTACGGCTATGTCCTGGTGGGCAACCAAAAAAGCGTGGAGATCCCTTTTGAGTACGCTAACAATTTTATCATTCTGTCGGTGCGCTTCGGCGGAGTGCTGCCGCTTAAGTTCATCTTCGACACCGGCGCCGAGCACACCATCATCACCAAGCGCGAAGTGACCGACCTGCTCGGTATGCGCTATGAACGCGAGTTCAAAGTAGCCGGATCCGACCTGCATACCACGCTGGTAGCTTACTTAGTTCGGCGCGTGCGCTTCGACATCCCGGGCAAAGCCTACTCTGAAAGCGAAGACATTTTGGTGCTACAAGAGGACTACCTGCACTTTGAGGAATTCACCGGCATTCCCATCCACGGCATTTTATCGGCCAATGCTTTTTCGCGCTTTATCATCCAAATCAACTACGACCGGCAGACCCTCACGCTGCATGAGCGCGAGTCCTTCCAACTTAAAGAGCGCGGCTACATCTCGATACCGGTAGAGATTGCTCGAAACAAAATGTACCTGTACACTACCTTGCGCCTCACACCCGACATAAGCGCTTCGGTGAAGCTCCTCATAGACACTGGTGCGGGTATGCCGCTACTCATGTTTAGCAATTCGCACCCCTTGGTACGCCCGCCCGAAAAAGTCATCCCGACCAACATCGGCCTGGGCCTAGGCGGCTTCTTGCAGGGCTTCACTGGCCGCATACACCAGCTGACTTTGGGCGAACTCAACCAAACGGGCGTCATCACGTATTTCCAGGAGTTGGACACCACCCAAAGCCTGGAATACCTCAACCAACGCGACGGTCTCATTGGCAATGCCCTGCTCCACCGCTTTCACGTCATCTTGGACTACTACGGCAGCCAAATCTGGCTCAAGCCCGCGCGTTACTTCCGCGACACTTATGTCTATGACCGCAGTGGCATGGTTGTGCTGGCCCACGGCCCACGTCTTACCGATTTTGTCGTACAGCATGTGCTGGCCAACTCTCCGGCGGCAGAGGCTGATATCCGCCCAGGCGACCATATCGTGCGCATCGGCAACACGCCGGCGCATTTCTATATGCTGAGCGACCTAATGAACATCTTCCAGCAAAGACCCGGCAAAAAAATCCGCCTGACCATCCTGCGCGGCAGCGAGCGGCTGAAGAAAGTCATCGTCTTGCGCGATCTAATCTAACTGACGTTACGCATAGTTGAGACGACTGTCCTGACGGAAACCTTGTTTGTACTCTCTGGATTTTTTTTCACCATATAAGACGCTGAGAAACGTAGGGGGAAATACCTCTGCGCCCTCTGCGGTTTTCCAACCTTCTACCTAGCAGCAGCCCGGTGTAAGTCAGTTAATCTAAACACCTCTGCCCATTTCGCCTAAGGCAAAGAGATGCCTTAAAATATCGTTAGCGCCCCTTCTGTTTGCCTGCGAACACGCCTTTGCTTTTAAAAAGATAAAAAAACCCGCTTATAAGGCTGATAGAGAACATCGGGCAAGCCCAAAGAGCTTCGCTACCTTTGCATCGCTTTTCAGCACACCTCATTATTCATTTTTACTGCATTTCATGGTTACAACGGAGCTGTTGCCCACGGTGGATACCGCCAGAAGTCTTGGCCTGCTTTCCGAAGAATTTGAAAAAGTCATCGAGTTTTTGGGCCGTCTTCCCAATTTTACCGAGTTATCGCTCTACTCCGTAATGTGGAGCGAGCATTGCTCGTATAAGAACTCTATTCTGCAGCTTAAGACCCTTCCGCGCAGTGGCGGG
>FQKF010164322.1_pt1 | contig 16307 bp, 15 predicted proteins | sample 1504521 | NCBI WGS metagenome assembly FQKF01 (sample SAMEA4475357, study PRJEB15587) | soil metagenome | biome: Soil; feature: Field | place: India | collected 2015-03-11 | depth 0 m
ACTTTAAGAGCAAAGATTGAAAAGTATGGGATATAACCCCTACAGTCCTACTTCAATCCATTTATTATTGAACAAAACCTTTTGGAAAGAATAGCCAGCCTGTCTCAAAGATTTTTTTGCTTCTTGAAAATAAGCATCAAGTTTTTCAGGCTGATGGCAATCAGAGTTAACTATTATAGGAATATTTCTTTTAAAACACGCGTTAAAAAGCCATTCAGATGGGTAGAAATCTTCTATACTTCCTCTTGCAAGGCCACCTGTATTTATCTCAAGGATTGAAGAGCTTTTCTTTAAAACATCAAGTGTGTATAGAATTTCCTCTTGATACCACTCTTCTTTTTCTGAAAAAAAAGTATTTTTTTTATTATTTTTTTTTATTAAGTCAAGGTGAGCAACAATATCTGGCTTGAATTCAACAATCATTTTTCTTATTAATTCATAGTATTTTTTTACAAAAAGAATTACATTTTCATTAAAAATAACCTTTAATGCCTCAATATAATTTTCTAATTTACCATCAATTATGTAAAAGTGTTCTTTTTCATAAAAGAAATGCACCGAACATATATTATAATCAAGTTTTTCCTTATTTTTAAAGTAAAAATCCTGAAAATCTTTCTTTTCAAAATAATCAAATTCGAGTCCAAGATAGATCTCAAGTTTTTCTTTATATTTTTCTTTTAAATTTTTTATCAACAAATAATATTCCATAACATTTTCTTTTTTTAGTGTCCAATCAAGGTCAACTGGGATAGGTGCATGGCTTGAGAACCCTAAAGCCTTAAAGCCTTTTTCAATTGCTGTTAAAACATAATTTTCAGCAGGTCCCTCACCATCACATAACTCATTGTGTGTATGAAAGTTATACAAGCTAACTCCTCTCAATTATAAAATTATCTATCAATCTTGTTGTTCCTATAAAAACAGCAAGTGCTATAACCACTCTTTTATCAACATTCTGAACTTCAGAAAGAGTCTCTGGATCTACTATTGCTATATAATCTATTTTTGCATCTGGCGCAATTTCTTTGATTTTTTCTTCCATTGCCTGTTTTATTTTTTCAACTTTTGTTTCACCTTTTTCTATCATCTCTTTTGCAAGAAGAAGTGAACTATAAAGGCATAATGCTTTCTTTCTTTCTTCAGGAGATAAATAAGAATTTCTTGAACTCATAGCAAGCCCATCTTTTTCCCTCACTATAGGCATCATTTTTATATTAATATTAAAGTTTAAATCCAAAACCATCCTTTCGATTATCTTTGCCTGCTGGTAATCTTTTTGACCAAAATATGCATTATCAGGCATAACTATATTAAACAATTTTGTAACAACAGTTGCCACTCCTTCAAAGTGTCCCGGCCTTGAAAGACCACAAAGATGGTAAGGTAGTTTTTTAAGATTAACATATGTTTCAAATCTTTCTGGATACATATCAAACGGTGTAGGAAAAAACAAATAATCAACCTTTTCCTTTTCAAGAGCTGTTTTATCACTCTCAAAAGTCCTTGGATATTTATTCAAGTCTTCATTTGGACCAAATTGTATAGGATTTACAAAAATACTGACAACAACTATATCGTTTTCTTTTCTTGCCTGCCTCACAAGAGAAAGATGTCCCTCATGTAAAGCCCCCATTGTTGGAACAAAGCCAATTTTTTTATCCTTTTTTTTAAGAGAGCAAGCTATATTTTGCATTTCTTTTATTGTTTCTATGATCCTCATTTTTTAGATTCCTTATACTTAATTGCGGCATTAATAAAAGAAGTAAAAAGTGGATGCGATTCTATTGGAGAAGATTGAAATTCTGGATGAAACTGGCAACCTAAAAACCAAGGGTGATCCTTAAGTTCTACTATTTCCACAAGTCCATTCTCACTATTCCCGCTTATTGTAAGTCCATTTTTCTTAAATATTTCAATATATTCTGGATTAACCTCATATCTATGCCTATGTCTTTCCATTATCTCATCTTTTCCATATATTTCATGTGCCATAGTTCCACTCTTTATTTTTATTTTCTGGGCACCTTTCCTCATTGTTCCGCCCATATATGAAATTCCTTTGAGATTTGAGAGAAGCTCTATAACAGGATCATTTGTTGTTGGTTCAAATTCTCTTGAGTGAGCATTACTTATCCCACATTTATTTCTTGCAAATTCTATTATCATACACTGCATACCAAGACAGATGCCAAATATTGGGATATTATTTTCTCTTGCATAATTAATAGTTTTTATTTTCCCTTCTATACCTCTATTCCCAAAACCTCCCGGAATCAATATTCCATCTATTCCTGCATGGATTATACCTTTATAATTTATATTCTTGTAGAAATTTCTTAAAAATATTTTTTCTTCTTCCGTGAGATTTTCAATGAGTTTGCAGAAATTTGTCGAAATATCTTTTTCGTATAAATCTTCAATCAAATCTCTATCTTTTTCATTTGCTCTTGCCAAAATATGATTTTCAAAGTAATCTACAGAACAACTTTTTAATATTCCTTCTTCAAATTCTTCTGCCTCAAAATGTTCAGAATCTATTTTTTCTATTTTTACCTTAACCTTGTTGGCAATACCCCCGTGAATTAAAGCCGCATCAACACTCTTGTATGTATCTTCAAGATTTATATATTTCCCAACAAGGGCAATTGTAACCGTTTCGGTTGTATTTTTAATTACATCAACCATTTTTTTCCACTTTGTAAGGTCTGGCTTCTTGTAAGGTAGTCCTAATTTTTCAAGAATAATTTTATCTGCACCCTGATCATGAAATGCAAGAGGCACTTCATAAACACTATCTTTTACATCATAAGCAGAAAAAATACTCTCTTCCTCAATATTACAGAATAAAGCCAATTTGCTTTTCACAGAAGGTGGCAACAATTTTTCTGTTCTACAGAAAAGAAAATCTGGTTGAATACCCATACTCATTAGCTCTTTTACAGAATGCTGGGTTGGTTTTGTTTTAATCTCACCAGAGCCTTTTATTGTAGGCACCAAAGTAAGATGTGCAAATTTAACATTATTTCTTCCTATTTCTATAGAAAATTGTCTAACTGCTTCAAGAAATGGAAGACTTTCAATATCTCCTACAGTTCCTCCAAGTTCTACAATTATTATATCAGAATTTTTACCTTCATCGACATTTTTTATTCTTCTTTTTATTTCATCAGTAATGTGTGGAATTACTTGAACTGTTTTGCCAAGATAATCTCCCTTCCTTTCAGCTTCTATAACACTTTGATAAACCTGTCCTGTTGTTAAACTATTTGCCTTTGTTGTCTCTATCTGAACAAATCTCTCATAATTACCGAGATCAAGATCTGTTTCAGCCCCATCAATAGTAACAAAAACTTCCCCATGTTGATATGGGCTCATAGTTCCAGCATCAACATTGAGATATGGATCTATTTTCATCATATTTACTTTATATCCTGCATTTTTAAGAAGGACCCCAATAGAAGCTGCTGTTATCCCTTTGCCAAGAGAAGAACAAACTCCCCCGGTGACAAAAATATACTTTTTTATAGCCATTTTTTACCCCTCAAATTTTTCTTTATTTATTATATAAAAAACTTTTTTTTTGAGCAATTATTTTAAATAAATGTTATAATATAGATAGTCAATATTTTAAGTTTTTAAAATGAAAAATTATTTTTTTTGAGAGGGAAAAATGATTTTTAAATTTTTAATCAATGGTTCTGCTGATCAAATAATTAATTTTGAGAAGGAATTACTTGCAATTCTTGACAAAGCATTCCCAGAAGATAATATGATTTCCCATGAAATACATTTCTGTGTTCATGAGGCAATACTCAATATTATACAGCATACATATAAGTGGGATACAAGTTTGCCTATGGATATCCAACTTGAAATTGAAGAGGATAATGAAAAGAAAGTTATAGAAGTATTAATAAAAGATTTTGGAAAACCTATAAGAAAAGAAATTCATCCACCAAAAAATATTAAATCATTTCAAATGAGACAACGCGGACTTTATATGATAAGCAAAATAATGGATGATTTCTATATAAAACCAATAAATAAAACTGGAAATTTATCTTATATGAAAAAAATTATAAAAAAATAGAGGATTAGGTGGATAATAAGTTAAAAATCAAGGTTTCTTTTTACAAGGACAACATTGCAATAATTGAGCTTTCTGGAGAACTCACTGTATTTACTGACGAATTTGATCTACTTAATAAAGAAATAATGGCATATATAAAAATGGGAGTTTATAGATTCATTGTCAATCTTGACAATTTAAAGTATATTGATTCTTCTGGAGTTGGTTTACTTATGAGAATGGGAAGTGTTGCAGCGAAAAACAAAACAAAACTTTGTATAATCTGTGAACAACCAAATATTTTGAAAGTTTTAGCCATATCAAAAGTAGATGTATTTTTTAACCATGTTAAAAGTCTTTCAGAAGGCATAGCATTTTTTGAACATAACATTTAAAAAAAAACAAAAAAATCCGAAAAACTAATTAACAAAAACTCTGGAAATATTATGAAAAGATTTTTTTACGTAACTTTTATAATTTTATTGAATACCACTTTTATTTTCCCGTTCAAAAGATTTGATACCTATAAAACTTTTGAATTAAAAGGTTCTAACTGGCCTATTTTCCTTTCAGATGGAATAAGTTTTAAAAAAGATGAAAATGGAAAAGTCTTCATAGGTTTAATAGAAAATCCAGATTATGAATATTTTTCAACAGATCTTTTCATAGATTTTGAAAAGAATACTTTAAGTTTTGAAAATTATAGGACTCTGTATAGTTATTTTATATTATATCGAGATGAAAAATTTAATGGTGTTTCTTCAGGAAAATTCACTTTCTCTGATAGTTGTATTAAACTCTTGCCACAGAGAGGATCCATTTTTTACCCCGGAAGTGATGTGGGAAGTTTTACAATTGATTTCTGGTTATATCCTTTTAAAAATTATGACAAACAATATATTGTTTATTACCTTGCAGATGATATAAATATAGAAAATGATAAAAAGTATGGTTTTCTCATATACCTTGATAAGGGAAAATTAAAATACAAATTTTTAAATTTCTTTTACGATTATGAAAAAAAGAATATTATAGAAGAAATTGAATTAGAAGAAGAGGCAAACATTGTTTTATATAAGTGGGAACATCATGCTATCTCTTTTGACTCAAGAAACGGCAAAATGGTTGTCTACAGAAATGGAGTGGAAGAAAAAGTTTTATGGATAACTGAAAATTTCAAAAAGGGTGGAAAAGTTTATTATCCTTTTGTCAATCCAGTTATCAATTCTTCTTTAACTATTGGTAAAAACTCATTTTTTTTACTTGATAATTTGAGAATTTCTAAAAAATTTATCAATAACTTTGACTTGTTTCCTGTAAATAGAAAGGAGTCTTTTTTAATCACAAAAGTTTTAAAACTATCAGATAACTTCTTCAATATAAAAGACATAAAAATAGATTTAAAAAAAGACAACTATGCATTTGTAAAGTTTGGATATAGAATTTCGGATGACATTTTTGCCCCTGACAACAAAAATATTCCATGGGTTTATGTTAATCTTGAAAACTTTAATATTCCGGAAGAATATTCAAAAGGGAAATATATCCAGTTTAAACTCACAATCTATCCCGAAGTTTCAGAAAATGATATAAAAATTTACTCTCTTGGATTAAATTACAACATTGATGAAACTCCATATATTCCACAAATTGTAAAGGTTGTGCCAGGGGATGAAGTCGTCGAAATATATTTCATACCTTCTCCTGAAGATGATATTATAGGATATGAGATTTATTATGGTAATGAAAGCAAAAACTATATAAGTAAGGATGCTCTTGAAGGTAGTTCCCCCATTTTTGTAAAAAAACAATCAGAAGGACTTACATATCATAAAGCAACTTTAACACTTAAAAATGAAAAACCATACTTTATAGCTGTAAGAGCAGTTGATAAAAATGGCCATAAGAGTTCTTATTCAAAAGAAGTATTTGTAAGACCAAGTTCTATCTACAGTAAAAACAATTTCAGTGTGGATAGGTAAATTATAAAACTATCTCTGTCCCTATTCCAGCTTCAGTTAATAGCTCAAGCAAAACAGAATGTTCTATTCTACCATCAATAATATGAACCTTTTCTACACCATTTTCGAGAGCCTTTATTGATGAGTCTATTTTTGGCAACATTCCTTTTGTTATAATTCCATCTTTTTTCATAGATGGGACATCATCTTTTTTCAAAGAAGGGATAAAGCTATTTTCGTCTTCAATATTTCTATATATACCTTTAACATCTGTAAGATAAATTAACCTATAAGCCTTTGAAGCTATTGCTATTTCAGCAGCAGCAACATCTGCATTAATATTGTATGTATGCCCATCTTCTCCAATTCCTATAGGAGATATAACAGGAATATATCCGTCTTTTATGAGAGTAAAGAGTAATTCTGGATTTATCTTTTTGATATTGCCAACAAGCCCAAAATCTATATTTTTACCACTTTTATCCAGCTTTTTCTCTGCAACTATAAGGTTAGAATCTTTCCCTGATAACCCAACAGCTTTCCCACCCTGATTGTTTATTAAAGCAACAAGCTCTTTGTTGATGAGTCCGCTTAAGACCATCTCTGTTATTTCAATTGTTTCTTTATCTGTATATCTATAACCTTCAATGAATACAGCTTCTTTCCCGAGTCTGTTCATCAAATTGGTAATATGAGGGCCACCACCATGCACTATTATAAGATTTATTCCAATTAATTTCAAAAGAACAAAATCTTCTATAGATTTTGATTTGAGATATTCATCGTCCATTGCACTCCCACCATACTTAACCACAATTGTTTTTCCATAGAATTCTTTTATATAGGGAAGTGCTTCCATTATTATTCTGGCTTTCTCGATGAATTTCTGCATAACGTCCTCTTATATCTGATTTTCTATTTTTATTATCGTTCCTGTATGCTGTGTTCCATAAAAATCAAAGAAATCTTTTATTGTATGTAAATGTTTTATATTTCTCTCAATCTGGTATTTCGTAATATATTTGCTATATTTTTCTGTAAGAAAATCAGTAATATATTTTAATTGAATTTTATTTTCATTACAATAGTTTTCTATTTGTTTGAGAATATCGTCTTCAAAAATTAAGAATGTGTGAGGCTCAATTTCTATTATCGAATTCTTATATTTTTCTCTGATATAGCCAGAAAAATGTGCATTGATCTGGATTATCTTATAATTTGCAAATTCCTCAAATTTTACTTCGTCTAAGGCTGTTTTTATCATCTGTTCTACATTTTCTGGAACTTTATGAAGGGAATGAGTCCTCAAGAATTCAATAATTTCTTCTTTTTTTATCCCATAAGCAAGGGATTTTTTGATTGAATCTTTTGTGATTTTAAAAATAGAAATTACCTGAATAGTCTTTGGTTCAGTAAATAAAGCAAGTTTGAATAGTATGTCTGGTTTAATATTTGGTTCTACAATTATTTCGTAATTTGAATCTATAACAAAATGTGTTTCTGAAAATTTTTCTGAAAGATCTATGTTATTCAAAATTGACAAAATAGGTTCATTTATTAAGATTTTATCATTAAAGAGAGAAATATTGCCATTTTTTGAAATTATTTTGGCGATTTTGTAATTTTCAAGTTGTTTGATAAATAAAATAAACTTAAGTTCCTCATGTTTTATAAATTGTAGAAAATTAGAATTTTCATTTTTTTGCAAAAAGTAAAAATGGCTGTTTAAGTAGTATAAAAACAAATCTTTAAGTGGCATTGCCTTTTTATAATTAAAACAGAATTGGGCTAATGTTTTAAGAGTAAGAAAAGCTGGCTTATTAAAACCAAATTGATCTAGAAAATCATAGATAAAAATTATAAAAAATTGCTCATTAACACTCAGTTTTGTAATAGACTCAAACAAGAATTTATTTATTACAATTCTGTTGTTGAACTTCTGGAAAAAGCCAAATTTTGAAAGTCGCTTTATAATTTTTGTAACAATCTCTTTTTCTGCAAAGTCAGTAAAGAATTCGAGAAGTTTTTCAAAATCTATTTTATGAATCTCATTATTCTCTGAACTTCTTGGTGAGTAATTTACAATGTATGATATAAAACCAGCAATTAATTGAAGATAATTGTTTTCTATTAAATTCTCTCTCAAAGAAAGATATTCCTCTGTTTCCTTCTCAGAACCAAAAAATTCTTTTTGGAGATATGGTTGAAGATATTTTAAAAACATCTGAGGACAAAATAAAAAATTATAATGGTTTAACCTTTTATAGTTAAAAATGATATATTTTGACATTAAAGATTTAACTGAGTTTTTAAATTCTTCGTGATCAATTCCAAAAAACTTGGAAATTATTTTAGAAAGATTTTCTAACGATTCATAAACAATCCAGCCATAAGAGTTTTTCATTATTTCAAGAATCAATTTTTCTACTTTATTTAATGAATTAAAAATTTCTGTAAGATTATCCCTGAATTTTTCTTCTACTTTATGAAGTTTTTTCTTATTTTCAAGACTATCAAAAGTAATATCAGAATTAAGATTAAAATAATAATCATAAATTGATTTAACAAGAGAGGCTTCTGATTTGGATAAAAAGGTTACAAACTCTTCTTCATTGTTGATATTTTCATTTTTAACTTCAAACATTTATATCCTTCTTATATAATGTTTTCAAGTAAAACTTGAGAAAATTCTTTTTTCTCTGGCACAAAATCACTGGCTTCTATTATTTCATAACTATAACCCTGCTCAATAAGAAAAAGCTGTCTTTTTCTTGCAAATTCTTCTTCTACACTATCTTTTGAAATCAATGTATAAAATATAGCATTCCCAGAATCAGGACGCAATATTCGTCCAAGTCGTTGAGCTTCTTCCTGTCTTGAACCAAATATTCCAGACACCTGTATAGCAACATCAGCCAGAGGCAAATCTATTGAAAAATTTCCTACTCTTGAAATACAGATGGCTTTTATATCTCCTCTTCTAAAATCTTCATATATTTTGTGTCTATCGTTTGAAAGAGTCTCCCCTGTAATAAGAGGTATGTCAAACCTTTTAGAAATCTCTTCCAGTTGTGAAAGAAAATGTCCTATGATTAAAATATGATTTTGTTTGTGTTTTTCAAGTAGATAATCAAGCACTTTTAATTTTTCTGGATTTTCTGATGCAAGCCTGAATTTTGTCCTTTGATTGGCTACGTAATAAATACTACTCAATTCCTCTGAAAATGGGACTTTTATTTCATAGCAGCTTGCTTTTGCTATCCAGCCTTCTTTCTCAAGCATCTTCCATGGATATTCATATATTTTAGGGCCAATAAGAGTGAAAACCTCACTTTCAAGATTATCTTCTCTCACAAGAGTAGCTGTAAGCCCAAGTCTTCGTTTTGATTGAATCGCTGTTGTCATTCTGAAAATCGGAGCTGGCAATATATGAACCTCATCATATATGATAAGTCCCCAGTTGTTATTTGTAAAAATATTTAAATTCCTTGATGTTTCCTTTTGTTTTTTATGTATAATCATATTGTATGTTGTTATAGTTATAGGCTTTAATTCTTTTGTTTGAGAGGTAAATTCTCCGACCTCATTTTCTGTAAGATTTGTTTTATCAAGAATCTCTCTTTTCCATTGTTTTACTGATTCATTGCTTGTAGTAATAATCAAAGTATATTCTTTTATATCTGCTATTATACCAATTGCTACAATAGTTTTCCCAGCTCCACAGGGAAGAATTACAATCCCACTACCTTCTTTCCATTTTGAAAAACTGTAAACAGCCTCAGATTGATAGTAACGTAATGAAAATTCTTTATTCTCTTTTGTTATTTTCCTCAATTCAATATCGAGCTTGCTACCTGTCTCAAAACCTGCAAGATCCTTAACTGGGATATGATGTTTGACAAGCTCTGTTTTTATTACACCTCTTTCTTTCTCATCTATAAGCCATTTTTCTTCAACTTCAGACAAAATATATTTTTCAATAATTGGTTTTATTTTTTCTTTTAATTCATTATCTAAAACATTGAGGACAAGTTTATCTTCATATTTTTCAAGTACCACTTTACCGTAAATATTATAGTTCTTGTTGATATACTCAATAACATTCTTCGGTATATCATATTTTTTGTATTTTTCAAGTGTGCCAACAATTTCTTCAAGAGGGAATCCATTTGCAGCTGAATTCCAGAGAGATATAGGAGTAATTCTATAGAAATAAATATGCTCAGGAGTTTTAATTAACTCAGCAAAAGAAATGATTTTTTTCCTCACTTCTTCAAACTGCGGATGGTGTGTATCAAGCAAAATCGTCTTATCGGATTGAACTACAAGAACTTTATCCCTTTCAAGCATTTATCCTCGCTATGAAAAAAAAGATATATATTTTACATTTTTTAAAAACTATTGTCAAAAATTTTAATGATTATCATTTTAATCAAGATTTTCAAGAAGTGGTTTTTTTGTTAACTCATTTAAAAACCATTCAATTAGCTTTAAAGTGTTTTTTTGATAATTTGATGTGGCTTTAAGTCCATATTCATATCTTGCATCTTTTAAGTATGATTCAGTCATTCTCATCGTTAAAATATTTCCATTTTTCTGATATTCAAGAAAAGAACGAATGCCATTAATAAAAAGTTTTCCAGCATTTTTAAGTTGTCTTTCTTCATACCATTCCTCAAACGACTGAAAATAAAGTGTATTATATTCCTTGAAAAGATTTGAAAATTCTGGATCATACTTTAACGATATATCTACTATCGTTTTAATTATTTTTTCGTTTCTTTCCTTTAAGTTTTGTTTTAATCTTACTTTTTGAGAATAGATACCAAGTGTTATATATATATTTAAAAGCTGAAACAATCTTTTTCTTAAGTGGTTGACATCGAAAATTTTTTCTTCATTTTCAGAAATTCTTTTAATATTTTGAGGATTTTTGATAAATATAATAGCTTCTTCATATTCATTTTTAAGTCTTATGAATTCTTCTTCTGTGTTTGATTTTGTAATATCAGGATGAATCTGTTTGGAATACCTTCTGAATATTCTCTTTGCTTCCTTTTCTGAAAGATTGCCATTTGCAAGCATTTCTTCAATAATTCTATTATTCATTTCTTTTTAACTTTTAATTTTTTTGTTAACTCTATAATATTTCCTTCAGGATCAAGAAAAGAACTTTCATAATATCCATCTCCAGTAATTCGAGGTCCAGAAAGAATCTTAAAACCATCCTGCTTTAATCTTTCAGTTAAAATATCAATCTTCTTCTTTGAACCAAGCCTCAAAGCAATATGGGTATACCCAGCAGAAAGTTGATTTTTATTTTTAATGTCTGGTATGTGCATTAATTCGACTTTCGTTTCGCCTTCAAAAGATAAAAAATAAGATTCAAAATTTTTTGTTTTATTTATATATTTCTCACTGGTTTTACAATCAAAATATTTAAGATAAAAATTTTTCATTTCTTCTATGTTGACAACCCAGATAGCTATGTGATCTATAAGCATAATATTATTATATAAAACTAATAATTTTTATTCAATTTTCTGAAATTATTAATTCCCGGCTTTTTCAATTAATACACTTCCACAGAATGAATCGCAAATTGTTGGATTGCCATAATATTCTATATATCCACTTCCCGACACATTGATTTTAAATAGCGAAATAACTCTCACAGTCATATCAACTGTTCCAGAAACATTAACATTCAAGGTTGTATTTGTCAAATTTTTTCCATAAAAATTGAGACTTCCACTTGAGTCTATTTCAAATTTATTGCAAGATCCAGATAAATCAAGTGATAAAGACCCGGATGAAGAAATTTTGTAATAATTCCTTGAAATATTTGTTTCATACAAACTAAGACTTCCAGAATTTTCAATGTTAGAAATATTCTTTGCAACCTTTATATAAATATGACGAGAGGGTTTTAACTGATAACCATCTTTATATTTTATCTTTATTTTTGTACCAGATTTTGAAATTTCAAGATAGTTAAAAAGATTGTCATCTGTTTCTATCTTTATTTCTCCAGAAGGGATTGTTTCAGTTGGTGTTAATTTATATCCGCCTTCTAAAGAAATAGAATCATAATCATTCAAAACAAAGTTTTTTTCTATTGTATTTCCTGATCCCACTACTTCCTGATTAAAAAGAATGCAATTCGACAAAAAAATTAATAAAATTAAAATATATAAATTTTTCATATCCATCTCCTAATTTTAAGATTAACACTATTTTTACCGAAATTCAACTTAAAAATGGATTTTTTAATCACATTGTTTTAATATATAAAATGGAGATTTTTATGGGAAGAGTCTACAAAAAGTCATCAAAACTTGAACATGTATGTTATGAAATAAGGGGGCCTGTGCTTGAGAAAGCAAAGCAGCTTGAAGAAGAAGGATTCAGTATTATAAAATTAAATACTGGTAATCCTCCAGCATTTGGGATAAATGCCCCAGATGAAATAATTCATGACGTTATACTCAATCTCCCTCAAGCAGAAGCATATTGTGATTCAAAAGGCATCTTTCCAGCAAGAAAAGCAATAATGCAATACTACGAACTGAAAGGTATTGAAGATATAGACACAAATTATATATATATTGGAAATGGTGTAAGTGAACTTATAGTTATGGCTATGCAAGGGCTTTTAAACAATGGAGACGAAATATTGATCCCTGCTCCAGATTATCCTCTGTGGACTGCAGCCGTAAGCCTCTCAGGAGGCAAGCCAGTTCACTATATGTGCGATGAAGAACAAAACTGGATGCCAGATATTAAAGATATAAAAAAGAAAATAACTCCTAATACAAAAGGCATAGTAATAATAAATCCTAATAATCCAACAGGTTCAGTATATTCAAAAGATGTCCTTATGGAAATTGTAAAAGTTGCTGAAGAAAATGAGATCATAATTTTTGCTGATGAAATATATGATAATATTCTATATGACGATGCTGTTCATATTCCAGTTGCCACTCTTACAAAAGATGTTCTTGTTGTAACTTTTGGTGGTCTTTCTAAAACCCATAGACTACCAGGTTTCAGAGTGGGCTGGATGATACTCACTGGTGATAGGGAAAGCACAAAAGATTATATAGAAGGACTTAACATTCTATCCTCTATGAGACTGTGTAGCAACGTGCAGGGGCAATATGCCATACAGACAGCCTTAGGTGGCCCTCAGGACATAAAGAAACTTACAGCTCCGGGAGGAAGATTATATGAACAAAGAAATCTCGCCTACAAAATTTTTAGTTCTATAGATGGAGTGAGCTGTGTAAAGCCTCAAGGTGCCCTATATCTTTTCCCAAAAATAGACACAAAGAGATTCAACATCAAAGACGATCAAAAGTTTGTGTATGACTTCCTTGTTGCCAAGAAGGTTTTACTTGTTCAGGGAACTGGCTTTAACTGGCCTGCTCCAGACCACTTCAGGGTAGTTTTTCTACCAGACCTTGAAGAATTGCAGGAAGTTGGTCAAAGATTTAAAGATTTTCTCAAGGATTATAAGCAAGAATTGTAGATGGATTGAGCCAATATCGGTAAATCTTCAGTCAATATCTTTCATTTGACTATCTATTTTGATTATTGTTAAATTTAAAATAGTAATTTTTAACTTTTATGTAGGGAGGCAGTTTACAATGCAGGAAAAATTTTCTTTTCAGGCTGAAACTAAAAGACTACTTGATTTAGTTATCCATTCAATTTATACAAATAAGGAAATCTTTTTAAGAGAACTTATATCAAATGCTTCAGATGCTATCGATAAATTAAGAATTCTCTCGCTTACAAATTTTTCTCTCTCTATTGAAAATGGAGAAATATGGATTCTTGTAGATAAAGAAAAAAGAACCCTTTCAGTAGTAGATAACGGTATTGGAATGAACAAAGAAGACCTTATAAACCACATAGGAACTATTGCAAAATCTGGAACAAGTGAATTTATTTCAAAACTTAAGGAAAGTAATGATAAAAACGCACTTGAACTCATAGGTCAATTTGGAGTCGGATTCTATTCGGCTTTTATGGTTGCCGATAAAGTTGAGGTTATAACAAAAAAAGCAACTGAAAATATAGCATACAAATGGGAATCTTATGGAGATGGAGAATACTCCATTTCAGAAGTTGAAAAAGAAAAAAATGGAACTGAGGTCAAATTATATCTTAAGCCTGTTGATGAAGAAAATGGTATAGAGGACTATACAGATGACTGGATAATTTCAAAAATAGTAAAAAAATATTCTGATTTTATACAATATCCAATAAAAACTTATGTGGAAGATAAAGAAAAGAAAACAAAAGAAGAAAAGATTTTAAATTCTATGAAGCCAATATGGAGAAAAAATTCTTCAGAAATAAACGAAGAAGAGCTTGAAGAATTTTATAAACACATCTCACACGACTGGAACAAACCGTTAAAACACATTTTATATAAAGCAGAGGGAACTCTTGAATTCTATTCTCTGCTATTCATTCCTTCAAAAGCACCCTTTGATTTTTATTTTCAGGGTTATAAAGGCGGACTTTCTCTTTATGTTAAAAAAGTTCTCATTGCAGAAAATTACGAAGAGCTTCTTCCCAAATACCTGAGATTTGTCAAAGGAGTAGTAGAATCTTCAGATCTTTCACTCAACATTTCAAGAGAAATGCTTCAAAATGACAGAATTATTGTTCAAATAAGAAAAAATTTAACTAAAAAAGTTCTTGATTCTTTAACCGAACTTTTAGAACAGGATAGAGAAAAATACCTCACTTTCTGGAAAGAGTTTGGTAATGCACTTAAAGAAGGTATTATTTCAGATATTGATAACAAAAATAAATTAACCCAGCTTCTTCTGTTTGAATCAACATTTTCAGAAGACAAACTCACAACAATCAAAGAATATATATCAAGAATGAAAGAAGATCAAAAAGAAATTTATTTCATCGCCGCAGAATCAAGAGTCATAGCCGAAAATTCCCCTCATTTAGAACTACTTAAACAGAAAGGTTATGAAGTCATTTTTCTTTTAAATCCAATTGATGAAGTAATGATCCAGTATATTCCTGAAGTTGAAGGTAAAAAAGTAAAAGTTATTGGTAAAGGAAAATTAGACCTCGAAAATGAAGAATTTAAAGAAAAGAAAAAAGAAGTAGAAAAAAAATCAAAAGATATGAAGGATTTTCTGTCTTTTGTCTCAAAAGAATTAGAAGCCAGCATAAAAGAAGCAAGGCTCTCTGAAAATTTAGTTTCTGCACCATGTTGCCTTACCAGTGATGAACATGACATAAGCCCCGCTCTCGAAAAATATCTGAAAAAAGAAAATCCTCTTTTTACTTCTTCAAAGAGAATACTTGAACTTAATCCTTTTCACCCTGTTATTGAAAAAATGTATGAAAAATATAAGACAAATCCTTCTGATGAAATGCTTAAAGACTATTGCGAACTTCTACTTGATTATTCACTACTTTCAGAAGGACAGCCAGTTAATGACCCGAGAAAATTCAACAAAATATTTGCAAATTTGATGGAAAAAGGGTTATAATTATTGAGAGGCATATTGTGAAAGAATTAAAATACATTTCAAGGGAAAGTTTCAAAAAATATGGTTGCATATTAGATTTCAGCAGAGATGATATTTCTGTATGGGAGATCCTTTTTAAAGTCAAGGACAATGGATGGAGAATTGCGATACTCGAAATTGATAGACATAGTGCTACAAGGCTTGAGAGACATCCAGATTCTATTGAAACATTTGAGCCAATTTCTGGGACTTCAATTTTACTGGTTGCAGATAAAGATCCGAAAGACTTTGAGGTTTTTCTTCTTGATAAACCAGTTTGTCTTAACAAAGGCATCTGGCATGAAGTTATTGCCTTAAGTGATAAAGCAAAGTTTAAGATTACTGAAAATGATGAGGTAATTTGTGAATATTCTGATTTTGATAAGCCTTTTGGTTTCAGTTTTGATTTCTTAAAGTGAAGGTTTTTATGAAAAAAGGTATACTCTTAATATTTTATCTATTTTTATCTTTTTCTCCTGTTTTTCCAGAAACGAATCAGCAAACCAATAAAGCTTTTCTTGACGAATTTTATAGAGAAGAAGAAAGAACTACTCAAAGAAGGGTAAAAACACCTAATCCATTCTGGACAACTATCAAAATACTTTTTTATCTTGGTTTACTTGGTGGTGGAGGATTTTTTCTTGTAAGATGGATTGTAAAAAAGGCATCCATTCCACAATCTGAAGACACCCAATTTGTTGAGGTTATTTTAACAAAGATGAT
>FQKF010027648.1_pt1 | contig 16270 bp, 14 predicted proteins | sample 1504521 | NCBI WGS metagenome assembly FQKF01 (sample SAMEA4475357, study PRJEB15587) | soil metagenome | biome: Soil; feature: Field | place: India | collected 2015-03-11 | depth 0 m
CTCCCGGCGGCGTTGTCCTGCGCGATATGGGCAGCACCAACGGCACGTTTGTCAATGGCCAGCGAGTGACCGCGCCGGTGGCGCTCAAGGCGGGCGATGTGATCCAGATCGGCGCTTTTAAGCTGGTCTATAACGTGACCAGCCTTGATCGCTACGACCAGCAAGGGGCGCTCCGGATTGATGCGCGCAATCTGTCGCGGGTGGTGACGCGCAACGGCGTGCAGCGGGTCATCCTCAACGATGTCTCGCTCTCGATTGCGCCGCGCGAGTTTGTCGCGATTGTCGGCGGTTCCGGCACCGGCAAAAGTACCCTGATGAAAGCGCTCTTCGGTTATGCTCCCGCCGAACAGGGGCAAGTGCTGGTCAATGGCGACGATTTTTACCGCAATTTCGCGGCCTATCAGGCCGTGTTAGGCTATGTGCCGCAAGACGATATCCTCCATCGGGTGTTGCCGGTGCAGCGGGCTTTGGAATATGCAGCGCGGCTGCGCTTGCCGGCTGATACCGCCGATAGCGAGGTGAAAGCGCGGATCGAGCGTGTGCTCGACGATGTGGAAATGGCACCGCACCGCGACAAGCCGATTGAGGCGCTGTCGGGCGGCCAGCGCAAGCGGGTGAGCATTGGCGCAGAGCTGCTCGCTGACCCTAGCCTTTTCTTCCTCGATGAGCCAACCAGTGGCCTCGATCCCGGTCTCGAAAAGAAGATGATGTATACCCTGCGCCGGTTGGCCGACAGCGGGCGCACGGTGGTGCTGGTAACGCACGCTACCGCCAACATCACCCAGTGCGACCACGTTATTTTTATGGCCGGCAGCGGGCGTATGGTCTTCTTTGGCCCGCCGGCTGAGGCGCTGCGCTTCTTTCAGATTGCCAGCGGCGATTTTGCTGACATCTACACCAAGATCGAGGGAGTGGCCACTGCCGATCATCCGGTAGTGCAACGAGATCTGAGGGCCGAATACGAGGCGTGGCGCGCGGCGCATCTGGCAGCGCAGACGCCGCCGAGTCTGGCTGAATTGTGGGAAATCCGCTATCGCCAGTCACCGCTGTATCAGCAATATGTCGCTAACCGGCTGGCGACGACGCCGAGCGGGCCGCCGGTGCCGCGCAATGCTGCCGCGCAACCGCCGCAGCGCGTGTCGGCGTGGCGGCAGTTTGTCTTGCTCACCCGGCGTTATTTTGACCTGATGCTGCAAGATCGGCGGAATCTGCTGATCTTATTGTTGCAAGCGCCTATCATTGCTTTGCTCCTGCTGTTGGTAGCGCGCAGCGATGCGCTGACCGGCGTGCAGGCCCAAGACCTCATCCAGCGTGGCGAGGCCAAGAAGCTGCTCTTTATGCTGGCGACGGTGAGTGTCTGGTTTGGGATCATTAACGCCGCGCGCGAGATTACGAAAGAACAGGCCGTGTACCGGCGCGAACGGTTGGTGAATCTGCGCATCGGCCCGTACCTCCTCTCGAAAGTGACAGTGTTGAGCGCGCTGGTCTTGGTGCAGACGATCGTCTTGCTCGGCATTGTGTTGCTGAAAGTGGCGTTGCCGGGTGAGACCGGCATTCTGTTGCCGCCGCTGATTGAAACGTTTCTCACGTTGGTCTTGGCTTCCAGCGCAGGTATGGCACTGGGGTTGGCCATTAGCGCGGCTTCGGTGACGCCTGATCGGGCGATTAGTCTGGTGCCGTTTGCGCTCATCCCCCAGATTTTGTTTGCCGGCCTCATCTTTACGATCGAAGGGCTGGCGACCCCGCTCTCGTGGTTGACAATTAGCCGTTGGGCGATGGATGCGCTCGGCGCGAGCCTTGACCTCAACCGGTTGTGCAATTTGCCAAATATTGACGATCAAGGTAGTATTCCGTCCGGCTGTACGCCGGCCTTTCTCGAAACGGAAGCCGCGTTCAGCCACGATCCGGTGCATCTCGCGGGGCGCTGGTTGGCCTTGATCAGCTATGCAGTCGTCTGTTTGGCGATTGCGGCATGGGTGCTGCGCCGCCGTGATCGGATGGTCTAACATCTATCGCATGAACTCCTACGTCATTTGCATTAATGAAACCTGTGCAATTTTTTGCGTCATCACGCTTTAATATCGGCTAAACCTCTGTTATTACTCCTGTGCAACACCTTGACGTAGGGCTGCCGCTGGCGTATAATCACAATTGACAAAGTGAAACTGTTGAGATGATGGCAACCGCAAAGCGCGCCGGTTATGCGCGCTTACTTTTGTATCCTTTTGAGATAGCGTATGTCACTCGGACAAAAGATCGGGCGATTGCGTCAGGAGCGTGGCCTGACGCTGCAAGAGGTGTCTGAAGGATCGGGATTGACGCCATCGTTCCTCAGCCGCCTTGAGCGTGATAAAGTCAATATTTCGGTGGCTAATCTGCGCAAACTGGCGCAGTTTTTCAGTGTGCAAATGACCCATTTCTTTGAGGGTGAAGATAATCAGCAGGTTGGCCAAATTGTGCGGCCTGCCGATCGGGTGCGCTTGTCGCTTGATGATGCGCCGGTGCAAGTCTTTTCGTTGTTGCTGCCCAATAACGATCTTGATGCGCGCTTGATCGAGGCCTATCCCGGCAGTAGCCAGCAGGGGTTCTCATCGCGGGGCAGCCGAATGGTATATGTGCTGGCCGGCAATGTAAGGTATACTTTAGGTGAAGAGCAATATGACCTCGCTGCCGGCGATACGCTCTTCTTCCGCGATGATACGGCCTATAGCTGGACAAATACCGGCAATTCGATCGCAACTATGTTGACTGTCAGTACGTTGAATCCACGTGATGAACGCTAATGGTCGATCGATGCCAAGCCGGTAGTGTCATAGAGGTGGCATGAGCTTCTTCACTCCTGAACGGATCCGTCGCGGTGCGCGCTGGCTGTTAGTCGCTGTTTCGCTCTATCTCCTCGGTTGGCTCGTGAGCCACGCCGGTTCGGCGATCATGCCGTTTGTTTTTGGCGGCGTGCTCGCGTATCTATTTTTGCCGTTAGTGAACTTCTTTGAGCGGTGGCTGCCGCGCTGGCTGGCCATTCTGGCGGTCTATGTGCTCACTTTCGGCGCTATTGTCGCCGCGATTGCGTTTGTGGTGCCGCCGCTGATCGCCCAGATCGCCGAATTGATCCGCGCACTGCCGGATATTGCCACCATCCAGCGCGAAGCCAACCGGCTGATCGATGAGTACGAACAGTTGCTGGCTAGCCTGCCGCCGCCAGTGCAAGCGGAGGTGCAGAACGCCATTGCCTCAGCCGCCGCTGAAGGTTTGAGCACGCTGCGGGCTAATTTCGTGGGCTACTTGCAAGGAATTGGCCAGTTTTTGATCAATAGCGTGCTCTCGGTCGTCAATACCGTGACCTTCCTGCTTGGCTTCTTCCTCGTCCCGTTTTGGCTTTTCTATGTCTTGATGGACACCCGTGCCGGGCGCGCGTATTTCAACAACATGATCCACCCCCGCTTGCGAGCTGATGTGTGGGCGATGCTCTCGATTATCAATCACGACCTCAGTGGCTATCTGCGCGGCCAGTTGATCCTTGGCGCCTCGGTTGGTCTCGCCTCGTGGATTGGGCTCACGGCGCTCAATATGGCGGGAATGAAGATTCCGTACACGGTGTTGCTGGCGGTCGTTGCCGGCATTACCGAGTTGGTGCCAGTGATTGGCCCGATTATTGGCGCGATACCGGCGATCTTGTTGGGGTTGGCTGATTCGCCGACCACTGCGCTAGCGGTAACGCTCCTCTACATCGGGATCCAGCAGCTCGAAAACCATATTCTGGTGCCGCGCATCATCGGCGAGAGCGTCGGCGTGCATCCGGCTATCCTTATGGTGGTGTTGGTGGTGTGTTCGCAGGTCTTTGGCCTGCTAGGAGCGATTCTCTCGGCTCCGCTCAGCGCAATGGCGCGCGATCTGTTCTTATATCTGTACGGGCGGTTTAGCGATCCGCCGATCCCGGCTGGTGTGCTGCCGGCGCGTTTGCGTCCGGTGGCGGCGTTGGCTGAAGCAGGAGCCGAGCCTGCTCTGTCTGAGGATCAACCGGCCCAAGATACGCCTCGTGTGCCTCCGGCTGATGAGGTGCCTGTCGAGCGGTCGAGCGGCGATTGACGCGCGTGCCGACTCTTACGCTCTGCCTGCGATTGGTGCAGGTATTGCCTTGGTATTGGTGAAGTATGAATGAGCGACAGGCAATAGCACCTGTCGCTCGTTGTATGAGCCGGTTTGGATCGGGGCAATGCTAGTGGGCCTGCGGTGTTTGGCCGCTCAAGCGCCAACGCGACAAGCCAGTGCGCCCAAGCCGGCGCCGGAGCGAGCTGATCAGCCGGCGGTGCCGGCGGCGAGCATAACGGGCGGCGTAGAAGGGGTCGCTCTGGCAAAGTTGCCGGCGTACGCGCAGGCTGTGCCCTGACAAGAGACCACCAACAAACGCACCCAAATCAGCGAGTGATGCCAGTTTGTCCGCTACCGCCAATACCCAGCCTTCCCGCGTGGTTGGGCGCGGCCCGAAGGGATACATGTGGCTAATGATCGCCGCCGAGACCTCCGCTGGCTCGCCGAGTTCGGCGGCCACTCGCGCGGCAATTGCGCCGTGCGTGGTGAGCGTGCCATACCGTGAGTCGAGATCATGGAGGAGGGCGGCGCGCACGCACGTCACCTGATCAGCGCCAAAAAAAGGCGCTAGGTAGTAGGAAAAGTGAACCGAACGTAGCAGATGATCGTGCTTGGAAACACTATGGTGCATGTGGTGGCGTGTCTCAACAACCCGTGGGTGGTGTAGTAGATCCGCGATCGTCTCCCAGTACATTGCGCCCCTTCTCCTGATGTCGTCATACCTGTTATGTTATACCACTACTTGCCCGCCAATGCAATGGTAGCGCGGCAATTCTACCACGGCATTACCATCCGGCACTGCGGAAAAGGTCTATATTTCAGATATTCCTCAGGTATAATACCCATGGAGCCGTTGTGATGTGGTGATGAACGGAGAAGACGCTATGAAATTGAAAGGGCGCGTTGTCATCGTTACCGGCGCTTCGAGCGGGGTGGGTTACGCGGCTGCTCGTCTCTTTGCGCGCGAAGGCGCAACCGTGATCGCTGCTGCCCGGCGGCGTGATCGGCTCGAACATTTGGTCAGTATGATTACGACCGAAGGCTACAATGCCTTCGCTATTCCCACCGACATCACTGTGCCGGCGCAGGTGCAGTATCTGGTTGATTCGACCGTGCAGATGTTAGGCCGGATCGATATCGTCCTCAATTGCGCAGGCAATGTCGAGAAGATCGCTCCGCTTGAGCAGTTTACCGATGCCGAATGGCAGGCGGTAATGGATGTTAACCTCAATGGTGTATTCTACCTGATGCGAGCTGTGGCGCCGTATATGAAGCGCCAGCGCAGCGGGACGATCGTGAATCTCGGTTCACGAGTCGGCAAAATTGGGGTCGCGAATATCGCGCCTTTCTGTGCGGCGAAGTTCGCGCTGTCAGGGTTGTCGCAGGCGTTGGCCCAAGAGTTGCGTCCGTACAATGTCTTCGTCACCACCGTCTTCTCCGGGATGATCGACGCTGATATTGCCCCGCTCAACCCGGCTGAAGAACTACGCAAGCGCTTGATGACGGTCGATGATGTAGCGCAGGCGCTGCTGTGGGTTTGCACCTTGCCGCCCAGCCTGCGAGTTGATGAATTGCCCATTATGCCGCGCACCGTCGATCTCTGATTGCGCTGGGAGCTGCTATGGCCGAACAGGCGTCGCGTGAGTGGTGGGAAGAGCTGCTGCAAGTCTATGAGTTTGCCCACTATCGCCAGTATGCCGATGAGTTGACCCGCCGCGAAGTCGATTTTTTGATCGCTGCGCTCGGGTTGCACGGGGTCGAGTCGATTCTCGATGTGGCCTGCGGCGGTGGTCGCCATAGCTTGGCATTGGCGGCGCGCGGGTGGACGGTCACCGGCCTTGATGCTGCTGCGCCGGTGATCGACCATGCCCGCGCCGCTGCTGCCGAACGCGGTTTGAATGTGGAGTTTGTCACTGGCGATATGCGGGATTTGCCGTACCGCGAGCGGTTTGATGTGGTGCTGCTCATGAACAGCAGCCTTGGCTTTTTTGACGATGCCACCAACCAAGCGGTGCTGAACGGCATTGCCCGCGCGCTCGTGTACGGCGGCAAGCTGGTGGTGCAGTGCCTGAACCCGTACCAGATTAGCCGTTATCTGCGCGATTTTCGCAGTGGTTGGTATCCGATCGGCAGTGGGTTTGTCTTACGTGAGGCGCGTTTTGATCCGCGGCGCGCGATGCTCGAAATCGATTATCGCTATGTTGATGCCAGTCGTGGGATCGATGTCACCCATCCCGGCGACCAGATCCGGCTCTATGGCTTCCCTGAATTGACGGCAATGCTGCGCGCCGCTGGCCTCCGTCCCCTGAGCGTGTTTGGCGATGCGGCTTTGCCGCTGGTGCCCTTTGCGGAAGAGAGTATCTGGCAGGTGGTGATCGCAGCTCGCGACCGGCCGGTGATGAGGGAGGCAGAGGATGCAGATCACGCTGATCGGTGAATTTGAAGCGGCTTACCATCCTGAGGCAACGCCGGCGTTGATATTGCACCATCTGATTCGTGGTTACGATGCGGTTGTACTGAATGCTGACGAGGTGGCGGTGTTGCGCGAGTTGCTCGGCGCGGTGCAGAAGCGGATTCGTGAACTCGGCGGCTACCGGTTGATCCTTGGCGCTGGCGGCGATCTTACCTTCTACACGGCGACCGGCCAGCGGAGCGCCTATCTCACCGCTGATCAGATGCGCCAGTTGGCACGTTTGATCGGAGCGACCCCACCGCAACCGGCTGAGGTTCACCAATAATTGATGGCAACGTGGTCAATCAGCGCTTGGGCAGTTGCGACGTCAACCGCTCCCGGCGCTAATGTCTGCGCGTCGGCAGCGGCGCAGGCCGTTGCAATCTGTAGCGCAGCGGCGAGGTTGTGACCGTTGCTGAAGGCGCGAGCTAATCCGGCCAAAAACGAGTCGCCGCAGCCGATCGGGTTGCGAACCGGTATCTGCGGCGGGATAGCAATCACGCGGTCGTGCTCGTCAATCCCTACCGCTCCGTATGCGCCGAGCGTGACCACCACCACCTCAATGCCGCGCTGATGCAATTTGAGCACTGCGCGTTGCGCGTCGGCCACACTGGTGATGCTCACCCTAAGTAATGCCGCTAGTTCTTCCCCATTCACCTTCACCACCGCCGGTTTCGCTTCCACTGCCTCTGCTAACACAGCGCCGCTGGTGTCAACCATCACCCGGCGACCTTGTTGGCGAAGCGTGGCAACTAGTTCGGCCAATACGCTTGGCGGCGGCCCCGGCGGCAAGCTGCCGCAGATCAGATACCACTCGGCAGCAATCTCTAAGACCCGGTCAGTAAACGCGCGCCATTCCCGGTCGCTCAGGTGGGGACCCGCTTCATTCAAAACTGTTACCTCACCCGTCGCCGGATCGACGATCAACGTGCAGACCCGTGTCGCGCCGGCGATCGCGACCGTATGGATGGGTATCCCTTCTTGCGCGGCGAGCCACGCCACTTGCTGGCCGGTGAGACCGCCGAGCGGTGCGCAAACCACAGCAGATGTTCCGATTGCCTTGGCAGCGCGGCCCACGTTCAAGCCTTTGCCGCCGGCGGTCACCCGCGCTTCGGCAACCCGCCGGACGGCGCCGAGGCGCAGCTCTGGCGTGATTAAGATCCGATCCAGCGCCGGGTTGGGGGTGATGATGCAGAGGGTTGGTTGCGGCATGCGTTCCTCATGTCTAGTTGCGAAACGACCCCTCTTGCGCCATTCCTGCCGGTGGCGGGATTGCCGGCGTCTGCGCCTTTAACGAGCGAGCAGAGCAAGAGGTGTCTGATATGAGAATACTAAATTATTGCGCCTAGTTTCGCTACCTTTCTGGCCCTTAGCCCGTCCCTAAAGGGCCGGGTTTGAATCAGGTGTTCTGTCTGCCCCTCAACTCGCGCCAGTGGGAGCGGGGTATTGTTGGATTCCGTGCTAAGCGCAGCGTTCCGCATACTCACGGTCGAGTTGCCCCCACCCCCAACCCCTCTCCCGCTGGGGGAGGGGAGAGTCAGCAGCCCGCGCAGCGGGCTTCGTGCTGCCCCTACGCGCCCTCACAATGACATGGTTGTGTCGCCCTCTCAAATCTGGAGTACGGCAGTTTGACTGCCGCACTCTACACCGCAATGCTGGATTGACTACATGGTGCAGGCCTGTCCGTGCCGGTCACAAGCGCATTACCCCTCACCTTCCCACACGTCTGGGTCATACGCCGGCAATTCGCAGCGCAGGTTGGGATACTTGCGATAACCCATCACGAAATCGGCCTGCAACAGCTCTTGCAGCTCACGGGTGCCTTCGTAGATGATCGCACCGCGCGCATTGCGCAGATACCGCTCCACCGGATACTCGTCGGCGTAACCATACGCGCCGTGGATCTGGATAGCGTCGTCGGCGGCTTCAAAGCTGCTCACGGTGGCGTGCCATTTGGCCAGCGTCGTCTCGCGGGTGTTGCGCAAGCCCTTATTTTTCATCCAGCCGGCACGGTACACCAGCAGCCGCGAGGTGTCGAGTTTGCGCACCATGTGGCTAATCATGCGCTTCACGAGCTGGTGTTCGCCAATTGGCACACCGAAGGTCTGCCGTTCGCGGGCATAGCGGATGCTGGCTTCGAGACTGGCTTGGATCAGGCCGGTGGCGCCGGCAGCTACGGTGTAGCGACCGTTGTCGAGCGCAGCCATCGCGATCTTGAAGCCTTCGCCCTCTTCGCCGAGCCGGTGCGACAGCGGTACCCGCACGTCTTGGAAGACGACGCCGCCGGTGTTACCGGCGCGCACGCCGAGTTTGCCGTGAATCGGGTAGCTGCTCACCCCGGGCATGGTACGCTCGACGATGAACGCGGTGATGCCGCGCGGCCCGGCTGCCGGATCGGTTTTGGCAAAGACAAGGAAGTTATCGGCCAAATCAGCCAGACTGATCCAGATCTTCTCGCCGTTGAGAATGTAAGAGTCGCCGTCGCGGCGCGCAGTGGCTTGCATCGCGGCGGCATCGGTGCCGCTGTTCGGTTCGGTGAGGCAGTAGGCAGCCAGTTTTTCGCCGCGGGCCTGCGGCGCGAGGAAGCGTTGTTTCTGCTCTTCGGTACCCCATTGCAACAGCGAGAGCGAGTTGAGGCCGGTATGCACGCTCATCACCACGCGCAGAAAGCTATCGACCCGCTCCAGCTCTTCACACACCACCGCCAAGGCGAGATAATCCATCCCGGCCCCGCCGTACCGTTGTGGAATGCAGATGCCGAGCAGTCCCAATTCTCCCATCCGTTTGAGCACCGGGCGCAGATGCGGGCGATCTTCTGGCCCTTCAGCTTTTGCGCCGCTGCGATCCCATTCGCGGATATGCGGCGCCACCTCGCGCTCGGCGAAGTTGCGCACCGTCTGGCGCAGCATGTCGTGTTCAGGGCCGAGAAACATGTCGTAGTTTGCCGTCAAATCCATTGCGATACTCCTTTGTATCGGGTCGAGCGGGCCAGCCGCGCTCGCCGCTACACGAATGCTTTGATTATACCGTGAGTGGCGGCGATGCGCGCCAAGCGGGCAGAGAACAGGGTAGTGAGCTGCATTTGGGTGGTGTGTCTTTATGCCGCCCAATGACCGCTAGGACACATTTTGACGCAATGCGCACATTGTATTACACTTCAAAGCAATCACGCCGTGTTACTGTCCCATATGTTCGCAATCTACTCGCCAGAAAGGAGAGGGCGTATGATGCCGCCACGAGAGTTTATCATGCCCGCGCAGATGGTGATCGGTTCGGGCGCCGTTGAGCAGACCGGCGCGCAGTGCGCCAAACGGGGATGGAAAAAGGCGCTGATTGTCACCGATCAGATCATGCAAAAGATCGGCGTTGTTGGGCAAGTTGAGCAGAATCTGGCCAATCACGGGATTGCCAGCGTCGTGTATGCTGGCGTCAATACCGAGCCGGTGGTTGAGTATGTGCAAGAGGCGTTAGCGGCATATCACGAGGGCGGGTGTGATTTTGTCTTGTCGGTAGGTGGCGGCAGCCCGATCGACACTGCTAAGGCGGTGGCGGTGCTGGTGACCAACCCCGGCTCGATCGAGCAGTATAAGGGGATCGGCAAGATCGCCAATCCCGGTGTGCCGTTGGTTGCCATTCCGACCACCGCCGGCACTGGTAGCGAAGCAACGATTTACACGGTGATTACCGATCAGAAGACCGATGTGAAAATGCTCATCGGTAGCCCGTACCTGATGCCGACGATTGCGATTGTCGATCCCATGTTGACCGTTTCGTCGCCGCCGAGCGTGACCGCAGCCACCGGCGTTGATGCGCTGGTGCATGCCATCGAAGCCTACGTTTCGGTTAAGCGGCAGCCGATGACCGATGTGCTGTGCTTGTCGGCGATCGAGTTGATTTCGAGTAATATCCGCCAAGCGTGGTCAAACGGCAACAATATCGAGGCGCGCGAGAAGATGATGTTAGGCGCGACGCAGGCTGGCATCGCTTTCAGTAATTCATCGGTAGCGCTGGTGCATGGTATGTCGCGCCCGATCGGCGCCTATTTCCATATTGCCCATGGCGTCTCGAACGCCGCTTTGTTGGCGGTGGTGACCGAATTCAGTCTGGTGGGTGATCCAAAGCGTTACGCAGACGTAGCGCGCGCAATGGGTGAACCGATCGATGGTCTATCGATCATGGAAGCCGCCGATCGGGCGGTAGTGGCGATCCGGCGGCTGGTGCGCGATATCAAGATTCCGTCGTTGCGCCAGTTGGGTGTCGAGCGTGAGCGGTTGATGGAGCTAGCGCCGGCAATGGCCGATGCGGCGATCGATAGCGGCAGCCCGGCTAATAATCCGCGCAAGCCGACCAAGCAAGAGATTATCGAATTGTACGCCAAAGCCTACGACGAAGGCGACCGGATGGCCGGGTAACGAACCGGCGGGCACATGTAAGGGTAGAGGCACATGGAGGGGCACAGCGACGCTGTGCCCCTACGTGCGCCACTTCCGGCAAACAATCGTTGTACCGACGCCTTCTTTCGACTTAATATCAAATTCGTCCATCAACCGTTTGGCGCCGGGCAACCCCATCCCCATGCCGCGCGAGGTGCTATAGCCATCTTGCATCACCAGATCGATATTCGGGATGCCGGGCCCCTGATCCTCGCAGATAATCTCGATCCCCTTGCGCGACCCCTTCTCGATATCGCGTACTATCACGTTGCCGGTGCCTGCATAGAGAAAGATATTGCGGGCCAGCTCGCTCACGGCAGTAGCGATGCGCGCCTGATCGATTGGCCCAAAGCCGAGCGCTTTGGCCATATCGCGAGCCATAGTGCGCGCGATGACGATATCAAGGTCGCTTCGAATGACAGCAGTCTTACTCTGCGCCATCGTCGCTCTCCTCGCTGGTCATTCGCTGCATCATGGCCAACCCCTTTTCGAGGTTGAGCGCCGTGAGCACGCGCGGTAATTCAAGTCCTAGCTCAACCAAGGTAATCGCAACTGCCGGCTGCAAACCGGTGAGCACCACCCGCGCCCCCATCAGGCCGGCCATCGCCGCGATGTCGGCGATAAGACGCCCGATGAAGCTGTCAACGACATCGATCGCCGTCAGATCGATAATCACGCCATGAGCGCGCGTGTCATGGATCTTTTGCAAGAGATCGTCTTTGAATTGTACTGCGGAGGCATCATGGAGAGCCACTTGAATCGAGGCGATCAGGATGTCTCCAATTTTCAAGATCGGGATGCGAAGATTATCCAAGCCGCACTCCTCATCTTACTCCAGCGAGTGTTGTCTTCTCGCCCTCATATTATAATTGCGAGCACTCCGGCAACGACTGCGCCGGCCAGCAATGGCACGCTCAGATTATCGGTGCCGTGTGGGGAGACCCCTTCGGCAACCGTCGCAACTAATGCCGCGACCACGCTCGCCGCCAGAGCGGCCCCCGCCCCAATTGGCTCGCTCTGCGGACTGAGCGCCGACCCCGGCACCAGCAACAGGGTGAGGAACATTGCGATCGCACTCGCTGCGAACATTGCGGCTGATCCCTCAAATGAGCGCCTTCCACGCCCGACTTGATAGTGATGACGGCCCCAACGCTTGCCGATAATGGCGGCGAGCGCGTCGCCCCACGTCATGGCCATCGTGCCGGCGGCAGCAATATATCCTCGATCGTCTGGCGAATTGGTACGCCAGAAGATCAGAAACAAGATCGTGATTGACAAGGCAAAATAGACCGTTCCCGGTGTGCTGTCAGGCGCATCAACTGCTTCGAGCAGCCGGAAACGGTAAAAAATAAAGTTGAGCACGATAAAGGTGGCAAACGGGATGATGCCGATCGTCCAGTTCTCAAACAGGGCTAGGACGCCAAATACCCACATCCCGGCGCCAATGTGAACGAACTTGCGGGTGAAATCTTGCGGGTAGCCACGCCAACGGCGGATGACTTCGGCTATGATGAGGAGACTAAAAGCGTACCCGAACGAGACAAGCAGGCCAATCAGATCGCGTGTGCTCATAGTGGCGCCGGTGCTATCGATGGCGAAACTTGGCTCTTATTCTATCCGTAGGCGGGCAAATCGTCAATTGATCAATAATGGTATATCGTGTGAATGTTTAATGACAATCTGCAGCGCGAGCATCCTAATACTTGTTTACGCATCAAGCTGGAGGCAAGCAGAGAGCCAGTTGCTGGAATGCGGCAGTTTGAACGTCACGTTCCATCCTCTGCGCTGCTGCGACCAGAGCTGTCTCATCCTCCTCAGCGCCATGATGGCGATGCCGGGTGGCATACCTGCGGCGCTCGCAGTATACTAACGTTGCATCCGCATGCAAGAATGTGCGAGCAGATTGTGATGAGGCGACGTGCGCGTAGCGAGACGCTGGATTATCATCTCTCGGCGCAAAGGAGCATCGTATGCTGGTTGCTGAGTCGACCGCTGCTGTGACTGCGGCAGTACAGGCTGAAGATCGCGTCCGTCCGCTTTACGACACTTACGGATTTGCCCGCATTCCAGCGACGATCGAGCGGCTGTTGGCCGGCGCTCAGGCTGATGGGTTGCCGGCAACGACGCTGGCCGGCTTGCCGGAACATCCGCAGACGGTCGTGCTCGTGTTGCTCGATTCGTTTGGCTGGCAGTTTTTCAGCCAGTTTGTTGATCGGGCTCCGTTTCTGCGCCGGTTTCTGCACGAAGGCCGGATCAGCCAGCTCACTAGCGCCTTCCCTTCGACCACCGCCGTCCATGTGACGCTGTTGCATACTGGTCTGGCTGCCGATCAAAGCGGCATTTACGAGTGGCATATCTTTGACCCTGACTTGCAAGCGGTGATTGGTTCGTTGCTCTTTTCACCGGTGTTTGAACTTAAGGCAGATGGCTTGGCGGCGTATGGGGTCGATCCGGCGCTGGTCTATCCGTCCGAACGGCTCTACCATCGCTTGCGCGCTGCTGGCGTAGCGAGCGCCGTCTTGCTGCCAGCGCCCTTGGCCCATTCAGTCTATACCCGCACGTTGTGCAGCGGCGCGCTAGTGACGCCATTTCAAAACCTTGCTGACGCAGCGGCCCGCTTGCACTATCTGCTCGAACGCCAGCGCGGGCCTACGTTCTATCTCGTGTATGTTGATTCGATTGATACGAAGATGCATGAGCATGGGCCAGCAGCGGATGCAGTGATGGCTGAAATCCAAACCGTGCTTGATCAACTCGAACAACATCTGTTGCCGGCATTGCGCGCTGCGCCGCAGCCGGCCCTACTCTTGCTGACTGCCGATCACGGCCATATCGCCGTTGATCCGCAGCAGGCGATCGTCTTAAACCGGCTCTGGCCCGAACTCGAACGCTATCTGCGCCGTGGCGGCGATCGCCAGCCGCTGCCGCCGTCAGGTTCGCCGCGCGTCGCCATCCTTCATGTGCAGCCGGGAGCAGTGGCTGATGTGCAAGCACAGCTTCAGCAACGGTTGGCCGGCAAAGCAACGGTGATGCCGACTGCCGAACTGCTGGCTGCCGGCTATTTTGGTCCCCAACCCAGCGAACGATTACGCGCGCGGTTAGGTGAACTGACCATTTTGCCTGCACCCGGCGAGGCAATGATCTGGGAACACCCGCGGGCCAAGCCGTTCAAGCAACGCGGTTTGCACGGCGGTTTGACGCCGGTGGAAATGCTGACCGAATTAGCGGCGTTGGCGGTGTCATAGCTACTTGCGCCGTGTGATAAGATAACGAGAGATGATTGCTTTGCAGCGGAGGCTTCGCTGTGTCTGAGACCGAATCTTCACCGCCGCCATCGCCGGCCCCCCGCTTAAACCGCGATACGTTGCTCTTGACTGGTGCGCTGGCGTTATTGGCGCTTGGCGTCGCGTTGACTTTTCTCTTTTCACCCGGCACGAATGATGTCGCGATTCCTGTGCCAACGGCGACGAGCGAACGCCCGCCGACGCAAGTTGGGCCATACCCGGCGCAAACATCGCCGGCGCCGGCTGGCGGGGTAGCAACGGTCGGGCCTGCGTACCCTGCCACGCAGCCGACGGTTGATCTTGCCCAAACCCAAACCAGCGTGGTGCTCGAACTGACCGCGCTAGCCGCTACGGTGCAGGCGGAAACGACCTTGACCGCCACTGCCGCTACGGCAGCGCCGGCTTATCCAGTGCCAGAAGGGACGCCGCCGTCTCAGCCGACGGTTGCGCCAACCGCGACGGCGCCACCGCCTCCCACAGCTCCGCCGCCAACGATTGCCGTGCCGCGCCCAACCTCGCCGCTGCCACCCACCCCAACCACGTCCGATCTCGTGATTGACGATAGTCCGACCGTGCCGCCGCCGCCAACCGCGACGTCATTGCCGACGGCTACCCCTGCCCCGACGCCGATCCCGGCGCTGGTGTTGCGTGGCAGTACGCGCTGGGCCGCCGGGCAGGGGCCGATTGTGCTCAACCGCGATGTGCAGCTTCCGCCCGGCAGCGAGTTGATTATCGAGCCGGGGGTCGAAGTGCGGTTAGCGCCGGGGGTATCGATCTATGTTGATGGTGGCCGGATGATTGCGCTGGGCCAGCCCAACCAGCCGGTGCGTTTTGTGGGGGCGACCGGCGCGCGCTGGAGCGGAATTTTTGGCCGCCCCGGCGGCTTTATCGCGCTTGAGCATACCGAGATTCGGGGCGGCGGTCTCGGCGGGACGGTGTTGGTAAGCGAAGAAGGCGGTCTCGTCGTGCGGTTTAGCCGGATTACCGATAACGGCGGTGGCGTGTTAGTGGCCGATTCGCGCCTCGAAATGACATACAGCGAGATTGCCGGGAATGATGTGCCATTTGGCGCTGCCCTCGATGCCTCGTATAGCCGTGGCAATTTCGTGACTCTCACCGGCAACCGGGTTGGCGGCAATGTGCTGAGCGCTGGCGCGCCGATGGTGCGGGTGGCTAATCAAAATGCCCGCGATACTCTTAATCTGGCGATTGAGGGGAATCTCTTCCGCGGTGGCAGCGCTAATCTGCAACTGACGACTAATAGCATCTTGCAGGGAACGATTGTTTGCAATGCGCTGATTGGCGATAATCTCGGTCTGAGTGTGCGGAGCGAGACGTTACAGGTGAAGCCCGACGGTACCTTCCTCATGCCGTTGCGCGTTGAGCAAAACTTCATCGAGGGCCATACGCCGGTGATCCGGCCAACCTATCTCACGTTTGGCATTGGCCGTGGCGCGGCTAGCGAGATCGCACTTGATATGCGCAATAATTGGTGGGGGCATGCCTCTGGGCCGTACGAGCCTGACGCCAACCCGCAAGGCATTGGTGAAGCGGTTGGCAGCAATATCACGTTTGCCCCGTGGTTGACTGCGCCGCCGGCGTGTGCTCCTTCCCGGTAGGAGTGCGCCGCTCGACCAACACCACTAATACCCAACCGATCACCGCACTCCCGGCAACGACCAGCGGTACGTTGCCGGTGAGTTCGGCAGTGCTGCCAGCCAGCATGCCACCCAGTGGACTCATACCCATGAGCATCAGGGTAAACACGCTCATCACGCGCCCGCGCAGCTCATCGGGCACGATCAGTTGAATAAGGGTATTAGTCAACGCCATCGTGGTAACGCCGGCCCAGCCGCATAACCCGATCAACACAAGGGCGAGCGGCACATTGTGGACTTGGGTGAAGGCGATCAGCAGCGGGGCATAGAGCAGCGCCGCTGCGGTCAGCAGCTTATCGCGGGGCGCATCATCGCGTAATTGGGCCAGTATTAATGCGGCTATCAGCGACCCCA
>FQKF010254651.1_pt1 | contig 16256 bp, 10 predicted proteins | sample 1504521 | NCBI WGS metagenome assembly FQKF01 (sample SAMEA4475357, study PRJEB15587) | soil metagenome | biome: Soil; feature: Field | place: India | collected 2015-03-11 | depth 0 m
CCTTCGCACATTCGTGCAAAGGTCTCATTTATAGGGAGGGGGACGAAAAAACGAGGAGGTATGTTTTGAGTTTTCCCTGAGAACAAGGTAAAAGGCACAAAAAAAGAGAGAGGCCCCGCCGGGGGTAGACGGGACCTCTATATATTTAAGGGGGCAAATAAAATATAGCAAATTCTGTGCCAGAAGTCAAATTTCTTTTTCTTTTTATTTAAGTTATTTTTTATCAAGAAGATAGCCTATCAATACAAAATGGGACCTCAAGAAGACTTATCTTCAAAATGCACAATATTGCACTTGTATAATATGCAAAAATGTGCATTATGCATTATGCAGATTTTTTTCAATGAGGACAATGATGCTTCGAGGAGAAACCGTAATAATGGGTTCTTCGATGACAGGGCGGTGGGGGGACTCAAAGAATCCCGGCGAAAGTTCCGTATTGATCATCATCTCCCATTGACCACCCTGCGAGGGTTCCGGGATATGGAAGGCCAAATTCTCCCAGTAAGCATTGAGAATACAATAGAGATTGGGGGCGCTGATTTCGGTGTAGGGGTTATCCCATCGGTTCCCCTTGAGAAGAAAGGCGACACTCCGGGAATAGTGGCTCCAATCTGGTTCAAAGAGTTCCACTCCATGCCAGAAGATATCGCCGTCCTTTTCTTCATCTCCAGCGACGAAAAAAGTTTCTCGCTTGAAGGGCAGATAGGACTTTCGGAAATGGATGAGAAATCGCACGAATTCGTAGAATTCCCGATTTTTCTCTAACAGGCTCCAGTCGAGCCAGTTGTATTCGTTGTCCTGACAATAGGTGTTGTTATTTCCTTTCTTGGAAAAACCGAACTCATCCCCCGCATGAATCATGGGGGTTCCCTGAGAGAGCATGAGGATGGTGATGAGGTTTTTCATCTGTTTGCGCCTGAGGTGAAGAATGGAGGGATCGTTTGTTTCGCCCTCTACTCCACAGTTCCAGCTCAGGTTGTTGTTGTCTCCATCCTGGTTGTTTTCCCCATTGGCCTCGTTATGTTTGGTGTTATAACTCACGAGATCGGCGAGAGTAAAACCATCGTGAGAGGTGATGAAATTGATAGAATGCTGCGGTTTTCGATTGGTCTGGAAAAAGATATCATAGCTGCCGCAGATCCGTTTGGCAATTTCTGGCACCTTTCCCTCATCACTGCGGACAAAAGAACGCACATCATCTCGAAAACGCCCGTTCCATTCTGACCATCCAGGGGGAAAATTTCCCACCGCATAGAGACCACTGGCGTCCCACCCTTCAGCAATGATTTTGGAACGAGAGAGAATGGGGTCCTGACTGATTTCCCCCAAAATGGAATAATCGGGGATCCAGTTTCCAGCCATATCTCGACCTAAGATGGCGGCTAAATCAAAACGGAAGCCGTCCACATGCATATCAATCACCCAGTAACGGAGACTATCGAGGATCAGGCGTTTGACCACGGGGTGATTACAGTTCAGGGTGTTTCCGCATCCTGAATAGTTTTTGTAGTAGCGACCGTTTTCAAGCATGTAGTAGATACTGTTGTCAATTCCACGGAAGCTCACGGTTGGGCCCAGTTCATTGCCTTCTGCGGTGTGATTATAGACAACGTCAAGGATAACCTCAATGCCAGCCTTGTGAAAGGCCTTGACCATGGTTTTGAATTCCTTGACGGCCCGTAGTCCATCTTCTTGTGTAGCATACCAGTTGGCTGGGGCAAAAAATCCAAGTGTAGAGTATCCCCAGAAGTTTTTAAGCCGTTCCCCCGTGAGGGGATTGGTGTGGATATTTTCATAGGGGTTGAAGGCATGAATGGGGAGAAGTTCTACCGTGGTGATGCCAAGTTCTTTGAGATATGGGATCTTCTCAATGAGACCAAGATAGGTGCCGGGATAGGTGACACCTGAGGTGGGGTGTTTGGTATATCCCCTGACATGGAGTTCATAGATGATGGTGTCTTTGAGGGGAATGTGCAGGGGTTTGTCTCCCTCCCAGTCAAAATCCGTGTCGCTTACCACCTGTGATTTGGAGAGAGTATGAAAATTGGTCAGAGGGCTAAACGAAAGATCTCCAAAGGGAGAGTAGATATCATACCCATACGAGGCAGGGTCCTCCCATTGATAGTATCCTGTAATGGCTTTGGCATAAGGGTCAAGAAGGAGTTTATTTCGATTGAAACGATGCCCTTTTTTTTCTGGCCAGTAGGGACCATCCATCACATAGCCATAGCATTGCCCACTGGTGATGCCATGAACAAAGACGTGCCAGATATCCCCTGTGCGATGCTTCTCAGGGTGCAGTTGGATGATATAACGAGGTTCTCTATCCTGATAATGGTCAAAAAGAAGCAGAAACACCCTTGTGGCGTGTCTGGAGAAAATGGCAAAATTGCAACCGGTGTGGGTGAGGGTTGCCCCTAAAAGATAAGGGCTTCCTGCTTCGATGTGAAGATCTCCTCGTTTTTCCTCAAGCTGCATAGGCTACCTCGTTTCTTTTGGTCGTGTGAAAAGAAGCCAGAGAACACAACCCACTCCCACAAGAACACCCATCCAGGCAAGGAGTTGAGGGACAAAGGCTGCTTCATACGAAAGGACAAGGGAATGCTTGCCGGCGGGCACAAAGATAGCCATCTGGGCAATGTTGGCCTTGAGGATGGGAACCTCTCTTCCGTCCAGGCGAGCCTTCCATTGTTTGTGGAAGCGGTTAGCAAGAAGAACATAGCCGTCTGTGGGACTTTCAACAGAAATGGAGAGCGAAGATGGCTTGTAGGCCGTCAGGGAAAGGGAAGCGTTTGTCTTTGTGGGATTGGTGAGGTCCTGGCCGTTTTCGACAATAAGGGAGGTGGTACGGGGCCAGTCAGGACGGGAGAGAAGGGTATAGGCCTCTTCTTCGTTTTTCACCGAGACGCTTGCCCCAAACCATGCTACCCGGGGCAAACTTCCACTGATGGCGTACACGGCATGTGGCTGGCCTGATTTATCCCGCCATATTCCCATCAGGGGATAATTGGTATTGGTGATCATGGCATCAAGGATAAGGTAGGTTACGTTGGCCATACGGAAGATGGGAAGATTAGCGGCAAGGACATCGTCAAGACTTTGTGGTTCTTTGATGCCCGAAGAGATATAGTTAGCCAACATAAACCTTTGAAGGGAAATGTCGACAGCGGATTCAGCCGGTATATCAAAGGCTTCTACGCCGTGGTAGAGAAAGTCGTAGGTGAGGTAGGCCTGTCTTATGCTACATACGGGCACAGGGAAAATACGATCGTTCTGGAGGACCAGAAGAGAGGGGGCCACCCGGAAGGGGGCTTTGGTTTTCTTGAGATTGGCGATGAGTTCATCCTGGCGGTAGAAAGCCGTTCCTTCTTTCACAAAGGCTTTGTCAAAGTAAAAGCCATTGATAGTAATGGTATCAAAGAGCATACCGGCAAATATGAGAGCAGAAGCTACTCTTTGAGCAAGGAGTTTTTCTTTATCGGAGATGGTTTTGCTTCCAAGAGAGAGAAGAATGAGACCGCTTGAGATAGCGAGAACAAGAGAAAACGCGAACATCCGAAAAAGTGCCCAGCCCCGATTTTCTACCGCTACGGAGGCGTATCCCTTGAGAGTGGGATAGAGAGTCTGAGCAAGACTCTCTGCACTGAGGAGATGATAGAAAAGCCAGACGAGACTCACTCCAACAAGCCCTAAAGAAATTTTGCCAAGCGTCTTCCAGAGGGAGAGATTGGATTCTTTGATGGCAAGGCGTATTTTGTCAAAGGCATAGGTGGAGAGCACCACAAGCCCTAATCCCGTTACTATGAGCCACTTGAGGGGAACACGGAAGGAAGACATAAGGGGGAGATGATAAAAAAGCCAGTAAAGGGGTTTTCCAGGCCAGAATTTTCCAAAAGCAAGGAGAAGACCAAGAAGTGTCCAGATTCCCCAGAAGAGAAGCCAGCGCTTTTCTTCTTTTGGGGTGTTTTTCTGAAAGAGAAAGCCAAAGCCCAAAAGACCAAAAATGACCAAAAAGAAACCGAGAGAGTCACTATTTCCATTGAATTCTTTTGTTCCCCAGTAGGGAGCGGAGGGGTCACCGGAGAGTTTCCCATGATACCCAAAGGCAAGGTTGTCTATGAGTTCTCTTGGGTCCTGAGAAAACTGGGTGGCAAATTCCCATCCGCCAAAAGAAGACGGATTTTGCTGGAGGCTTTTTCTCCCTTCAAGGATAGAAAGCCACCCCCCAAGGGTGACACTCATGACAGAAAGTAGAAGAACACTTACTACAAGAGATCGTGTGGCGAGGAGAGCCAGTGAGGACAAGAACGAAGTTTTGGGTCTTTTTTCCCACCATATGAGAAGAACCATGGTGGCGGCTACAAGCGAGAGATAAAAACCCCGCTGGATATCAGCGTTCATGAGAAGTCCCCAGAAGGTCCCGCTTAGTCCAGCCCAGGCAATCCAGCGCCAGCCTGTGGTACGAAAGGTGTTGGTAAGTGCCCATAGAAGCCACGGAAGCCAGGCGAGTGCCTCAAACACAAGAAGATGTCCCCCAAACACAAGTGAGACCCAGTGTGGCATGAGACCATAGGCAAGGGTCCCGAAAAGGGATGCCCAGGGGCTTCTTTCCATGCGGCGAAGCCATACCCACATGCCAACGATGGCCAAAAAGAGCATCAGGGGGTAGTAGATATTCTGAAGCCACATGGCGGGTAAGATGCGGAGAGCAAGGTGATAGAGATAGGGGGGGAGATCAGTGCTTCCACTCCCCATCCAGTAGAAGTGATGCCATTGGCCGGAGGTGTTCTGGATGCTTTGCTGGACAGCCTTGATGATCCCAATAGACCCATCAATTCCCTGAAGCGGATAGCCCAAAAAGGTTGGCCAGAAGAGAAGAACAAGAACACCCACCACAAAGGTAAAAAGGATGAAAACGGAGGATTTCTTTTCCATAGAGACTCCTTGTGAATTAGATTTGATAAATTATAAATAGATATGGAGAAGATTGCAAGAAAGAGAGAAGGATATACTCAGGCTCTCTGTAGGGATGTTGTTCCACACTTATACAGAAGAGTTATCTTCACACAAGACCGCATACCTTGAGACCCTTGCAAGAATGTGCAAAGGTCTCATGTTTTCGAAAAACGATGTTTCACCTGAGTTGTAACTGTTCTCAAAATTGCCAATTTCCTTTGTTTGCTTTATAATACAGGCTATTCTATAGTGAAGGAGGCCGCATGAACGAGCATGTTACCCCGTTGAGTGATGAGAGACAGAGTAGACTACTCAAGTTAGAAACCTGGAAAAAGATGGGGTACAATCCCTATCCCAACCGTTATGACAGACAGGATCTTTCTGAGGATATAAAGAAACGCTTTGTTGAGAGTGGAGAGAAGGAATTTGCAGTGAAGGCAGCGGGTCGTATTATGCTTCTCAGGGATTTTGGCAAGGCGACCTTTGCTACCTTGCGGGATCCTGAGGGTAATATTCAGATTTATGCCCGCAAGGATGTGCTTGGCGATGAGCTTTTTGAGCGTTTCAAGCTTCTTGATGTGGGAGATATTATTGGGGTTGAAGGGGATGTTTTTCGTACCCACAAGGGAGAGATCACTATTCTGGTCAAGGGGTTTGTGTTACTTGCCAAGGCGCTTTTAGGTCTCCCTGAGAAATTTCATGGGCTTACGGATGTAGAGGTGCGCTATCGTCAGCGTTATCTTGATCTCATTGTCAATGAAAAGGTGAAACAGGACTTTTTGATCCGTTTCCGGATGATTCAGTATATTCGGCGGTTTTTGGAGAACCGCGGTTTTCTTGAGGTAGAAACGCCGATGATGCAGGTGATTCCTGGAGGAGCGTCGGCTCGTCCTTTTATCACTCACCACAATGCCCTTGATATGGATCTCTATCTTCGTATTGCCCCGGAACTTTTCTTGAAGCGCTTGATTGTGGGCGGGTTTGACAGGGTATTTGAACTCAATCGAAACTTCAGAAACGAGGGGATAGATACGCGGCATAATCCTGAGTTTACCATGCTTGAACTTTATCAGGCGTATGCTGATTATTCCACCATGATGGAGATTTTTGAAACGCTTATGAAGGAGTTGGCCATTCACCTGAAGGGGAGCACCCGTTTCACCTATCAGGGACAGGAGGTTGACTTTGGTAACTGGCGTAAACTTCGCTATGTTGATGCCTTGAAGGAGTATGCCGGTGTGGATGTTTCTCTTGTCAAAACGAGAGAGGATGCTGTGAAGGCAGCGCAGAAGGCGGGTATTGAAGAGATTGATGCCTATATGGGCAAATGGGAGGTTCTCAATCTCATTTTTGAAGAGAAGGTGGAACCGAATCTCATGGAGCCGGTGATCATCTATGAGTATCCAGCCGAGATTTCTCCCCTTGCCAAGTACAAGGAGGATGATCCGGAGTTTGTCGAGCGCTTTGAGCCCTATGCCTTTGGGCGTGAACTTGGTAATGCCTTTTCTGAGCTCAATGATCCCTTTGTGCAGAAACAGCGCTTTTTGGAACAGGTGAAACGGAAAAGCCAGGGGGATGATGAGGCTATGTATATGGACGAGGACTATGTGACAGCTCTTGAGTATGGGATGCCACCCACAGGTGGTATGGGGATTGGGATCGATCGTTTGGCCATGATCTTTATTGATACCAATTCCATTCGGGATACCATTCTCTTCCCGACGATGAAGCCTATGGCAAAAGACTAACAAGGAGCAAGCGATGGTGTATCACAAGGAGATTATCCAGCGTTGCTATGCACGTTATCCTGAAACTGTGGAGAAAGCAAGAAAAATTTTAGGTCGACCCCTTACCTTAACGGAAAAGATTCTGTACAATCATCTTTTTGATGGGTCGGAAGTGAAAGCCTATGAAAGGGGCAAGTCCTATGCAGAGTTCCAGCCTGATCGGGTGGCCATGCAGGATGCGACAGCCCAGATGGCTCTTCTTCAGTTTATTCATGCGGACAAGGAAACAACCGTGGTGCCGGCTTCTATCCACTGTGATCACTTAGTGCAGGCGAGAGATGGGGCAGAGAGTGATCTGAAACGGGCTCTTGTAGAAAACCAGGAGGTGTATGATTTTCTCCGTTCTATGGCTTTGCGGTACAATATCCACTTCTGGGAACCGGGAGCCGGTATTATTCATCAGATTGTGCTTGAAAACTATGCCTTCCCCGGTGGTATGATGATAGGAACAGATTCCCATACCCCGAATGCCGGTGGACTGGGGATGATGGGAATCGGCGTTGGTGGTTCGGATGCGGTGGATGTGATGGTAGGAATCCCCTGGGAACTGAAATGGCCGAAGATTATCGGAGTGAAACTCACAGGAAGGCTTCAGGGATGGGCTTCTCCCAAGGATGTGATTCTTGCCCTTCTTGGCAAACTCACCGTGAAGGGTGGGACAGGGTGTGTGATGGAGTATTTTGGACCTGGTGCCCGTACCCTTTCCGCAACCGGAAAAGCCACCATCTGCAATATGGGGGCTGAACTTGGAGCTACTTCGTCGGTTTTCCCCTATGATGAGAAGATGGCGGAGTATTTACGAAGAACCGGTCGGGAAGAGGTGGCGGCAATGGCAGAGGCTGTGGCTCCACATCTTCGTATGGATGACGAAGTGGAAAAGAATCCGCACGTTTTCTATGATCAGGTGATAGAGATAGATCTCTCCACCCTGGAACCCCATCTCAATGGGCCTTTTACCCCTGATTTAGCCCATCCTCTCTCTACCATACGAGAGGCCATCGAGAAGGAAAACTATCCTGCTGAAGTCAGTGCCGGGCTCATTGGAAGTTGTACCAACTCAAGTTATGAGGATCTTTCCCGTGCGGCTTTTCTCTTGAGGGAAGCGATGAGTATGGGTATCAAACCCAAAGCCAAACTCTATCTCAGTCCAGGGTCAGATCAGATTCGGGCTACCCTTGAGAAGGATGGCATTCTTGAGGTGTTTCGACAGGCGGGTGCGGTGATTCTCTCCAATACCTGTGGCCCCTGTATTGGGATGTGGGATCGTTATGATATGGTCCCCAATACACGAAACACCATTGTGACCACCTTCAATCGCAATTTTGCCAAAAGGGCTGATGGGAATCCCAATACCTACGCCTTTGTGGCAAGCCCTGAAATGGTGGTAGCAGTGAGTTTGGCAGGGCGGCTTGATTTTGATCCGCGGCGTGATACCATTCGGCTTTCGGATGGACGTGATGTCTCTCTCCCGGAGCCTTGTGGACAGGAACTCCCTGAGGTGTTCTCAAAGGAGGTTTCTTTGGGGCTTCTTCCTCCGGCGGAGGATCCGAAGAGCGTGCGGATTATTGTGTCGCCTACCAGTGATAGGCTTCAGCTTCTTGACCGGTTCTCTCCCTGGAATGGAGAGGATTTCAGGGATTGTCGGGTACTCATGAAGGTTTCAGGGAAGTGTACGACAGACCATATTTCTATGGCTGGTCCGTGGCTGAAGTATCGTGGACACCTTGATAACATCTCCAATAACCTTCTTTTGGGGGCGACCAATGGCTTTACAGGGGAAACAGGCAAGGTGAAAAATCTTCTCACCGGAGAATATCAAACCCCTGCGGAAGTTGCCAGGATGTACAAGGCCAATCGTATTCCCTGGGTGATTATTGGGGATAGGAACTACGGAGAGGGTTCAAGTCGTGAGCACGCCGCCATGGAACCAAGGCATCTTGGAGGGGTGGCGGTGATAGCCAGAAGCTTTGCCCGTATTCATGAGACCAATCTCAAAAAACAGGGACTTCTTGCCCTTACCTTTGTGAATGAAAGCGATTATGAAAAGATTCAAGAGGATGATAGGATTGATATCCCGGCGACGGCTCTTCAGCCAGGGAAAATCCTTGAGGTTGTCCTTCACCACCGTGATGGGACAAGAGAGGTTATCCCTTGTCAGCATAGCTACAGTGAAACCCAAATAGCCTGGTTCAAGGCAGGCAGTGCCCTGAATCTTATCACTTCTCAGGGGAAAAAATAATGAAAGGGAGTATTGTCATCCTTGATTTTGGGTCTCAGTATACCCAGCTGATTGCGCGTCGTATCCGTGAACTTGGGGTTTTTTCGGAGATTTATCCCTATAACATTTCGTTAGAAGAGTTGAAGGCCATGGAACCGGCTGGAATTGTACTCTCCGGGGGACCATCAAGTGTTTCTGATCCCAATGCTCCTATGATTGCCCCTAAGGTATATGAACTAGGGATTCCTATTCTCGGGATTTGTTATGGGATGCAACTCACGGCTCATCTGTTGGGGGGAAAGGTAGAGAAAAGTCTTCATCGGGAGTATGGAAAGGCCTTTCTTGATCTTCTCAAAAGGGAGAGTCTTCTCTTTCAGGGGGTACGGGATAATTCCGTGATATGGATGAGCCATGGGGATTCGGTTTTGGGGCTTCCTGAGGGGTTTGAGATTGTGGCCAAAAGTCAGGATGGGGCTCTCACGGCTATTGAACACAGGACGAAACCGATTTATTGTGTGCAGTTTCATCCCGAGGTTGCTCATACCGAGGATGGGCGTATTCTTCTCTCCAATTTTGTGAAGCTCATTGCCCGGGCCTCGATGAACTGGACCATGGAGAACTTTGTGGAGAAAACCATCCGGGACTTGCAGAGCAAGTGCCGTGGGAAACGGGTGGTGCTTGGGGTGAGTGGGGGAGTGGATTCTACCACGCTTGCGGTGCTTGCTCATCGGGCTCTTGGGACAGATGTCAAGGCTATCTTTGTCAACAATGGGCTCTTGCGTTATCAGGAGGCCGAGGAGGTGCTCTATAACCTGAGGGAAAGATTGGGGCTCACGGTAGAGTATATTGATGCTACGGATCGCTTTCTCTCGGCTCTTCAAGGGGTTACTGATCCGGAACAGAAACGAAAGATTATCGGCAAGGTATTTGTGGATGTCTTTTATCATGGGCTTCATGATTTTGATTTTCTGATCCAGGGAACGTTGTATCCTGATGTCATTGAGTCGAATGCGGTAAAAGGCCCTTCTCAGACGATCAAAACCCACCACAATCGTGTGAAAGAGGTTGAAGAACTCGAAAAACAGGGAAGGATTATTGAGCCTTTCAAGTTTCTTTTCAAGGATGAGGTGAGAGAGGTGGCAAGGATCCTTGGGATTCCAGAGGATATTTTAGGCAGGCATCCTTTCCCCGGGCCTGGGCTTGCTGTGCGGATCCTTGGGGAGATTACTATAGAAAAACTGGAGATTCTTCGAAAGGCTGATCATATCTTTATCTCTGAACTCAAGGCAAGCGGGTATTATGATCGGGTGTGGCAGGCCTTTGCCGTGTTTCTCCCGATCCGGAGTGTAGGGGTCATGGGGGATGAACGCTCCTATGGGCATGTGATAGCCCTGCGAAGCGTGACAAGCTCGGATGGGATGACGGCGGAGTGGGGGAGACTTCCCCTCGATCTTTTAGAGAGAGTGGCCAACCGTATTGTGCGGGAGATTCCGGGGATCAACAGGGTGGTGTATGATATTACTTCTAAGCCACCGGCAACCATAGAGTGGGAGTAAAAAAGGGAGGGAGGTATGGCAAAAGGCTATGCCCTTGTTTTAGGGGGAGGGGGTGCCAAGGGAGCGTATCATATAGGGGTGTGGAAGGCCCTTCGGGAGATGGGCATTCGCCTAGAGGCTATCTTTGGCACGTCGGTAGGGGCCATCAATGCTTGTCTTATTGGGCAGGGGGATTATTTTCGTGCGGAACAACTCTGGTCAAATCTCTCCATCACTCAGGTTCTTGTCCTTCCACCGGAGCTTCTTCAAAACGGGCGTTTTGTTCTCACCAAAAAGAATCTTCCTGTACTCCAGAGTTTTTTGAAAAACGCTCTGAAAGAAGGTGGGCTTGATACCCAGCCTCTTCGTCAACTCATTGAGGCGTATCTCGATGAACCAAAGCTTCGACGAAGCGGGCTTGATATAGGGCTTATCAGCGTGAAACTGAGTGATTTCTCCCCTCTCAAGGTTTTTCTTTCAGAGACAAAGCCGGGAACCTGGGCTTCCTATCTTTTGGCCAGTGCGGCTTTTCCAGGTTTCAAAAGCCCAAGAATTGGAGGTACCAGTTTTATTGATGGGGGCCTTTATAACAATATCCCCCACGAATTAGCAAAACAACGGGGATATCGCAGGATTATTGTGGTGGATAATTCAGGAATAGGCAATAACCGCCCACCTGAGATAGCCGGTACCGACACCGTCTATATTAAAAACACCATGAATTTTGGTGGGGAGTTTGATTTTGTTCCAGAGATTCTTCAGAAATGGATAAAATTAGGCTACTATGACACCCTGCAAACCTTTGGGGCTATTCAGGGGAAACGTTACTTTTATCGAAAAAATCCCAAGGCATTGGCAAAATTTGATAAACTCTTTGAAGAGGCGGCTGTGCTAAAGTCTCTCTCTCAGGCTTTTGCCAAGGAGCAGGTCCGTTTTTCTCCTGAAAACTGGCAACAGGAAGTACGACACCATCTCCCTGATGAGTATGCCTTTTTGCCGTCGTTAACAGAGGCGTTGATGGAGTATGCGGCGTATACCCTCAGCGTTCCCCGGCTTTTTCTCTATGAGTGGAATGACTGGGAGAAGACGGTGAAAAAACATATCTATGACTGGTCCGGAAAGACGTCGGCTGTTTCTCTTTTCACCGATCTTCTCAAAGGGAAGCGGACCCATCTCCCCCTTCAGGTGCTCAAGGTTTTGTTTCTTGCCTCTGATCGTCTCTTGTCCTGAGGTTTTCCCAGAGTTCGGCGATAGTTTTGCCAAGGGTGGGATGGACAAAAGAGGGGTCTATATCCATGAGAGGTTTTAGGACAAATACCCTGTTCTGAAGATCTGGGTGGGGAATGGTAAGTTTGGGGGTAGTGAGAATAAGGTTGTCATAAAAAAGGATATCAAGGTCAATGGTTCTTGGGCCCCATTTTTTGGTGCGCTTTCTTCCAAGTTCCGTTTCTATGCTGAGGAGATGCTCAAGAAGAGAGTGAGGGGAGAGGTCTGTTTCCATTTTGACCACCATATTGAGAAAATCCGGCTGGTCCGTCTCTCCGTAGGGCTTTGTTCTGTACACGTGTGAATAGCAGAGGTTTTTCCCCAAAAAAGAGAGTTTTTCAATGGCTAAACGAATGTATCTTTTTCTCTCTCCAAGGTTGGAACCTATGCCGATGAAGGTTATAGCCATTAGAACCGGTCTCCTTTAGAGTGCAGGTCAACGTTGAGTAGGGGAAGAGAAAAGCGTTCAATGAGCCATGCACCCAATGGTGAGGTGATAAGAATGGCTGCAACCGCTAAAGCCAGGATGGTTTCTCCACCAGGAAGGCCATAAGCCAAGGGAACGCTTCCCAAGGCAGCCTGGACGGTGGCTTTGGGGAGGTAAGAAATCACACAGAAAAGCCGCTCTTTCCAGTGGCAGGAGGTTCTGGCTGTGGCCAGAAGTACGCCAAGCGATCGGAAGACCAGGCCACCCAGAATGATCACAATACCTAAGGGACCTAACTGGAGAATATGCTTTGGATCCACGGCCATCCCCACCAAGACAAAAAGGACAATCTCAGCCGCCACCCAGAGGACATTGAGCTTTCGGGCTACTTCATTGGCTACGCGAGGGGCCCGTTCCAGGAGGACAAAGCCCATCATCACCACGGCTACCAGTGCTGAGGCATGGAGAATATCTCCGACCTGCATGGCCATAAGAGCCATCATCAGGATAAGAATGGCTTTCTCTGTTGCCCGAATGCGGGTGTAGCGCTTTTCAAGATAGGTAGAAAGGAACCAGCCTGTGAGAGCCCCTACCAGAGCCCCAATCCCCACACTCCACGGGAGAACCCACGTCATGGAAAGAAGGCCTTTTGTTTGTCCTCGGGCCAGGGAAAGGGCTAAAGAGAAAAAGGTCACAGCCACCACATTGTCAAGGGAAGTAGCCGCTAAGACCATGGTAGGGACATCTTTTTTCTTGCCTATCCCGGCCTGTTTGAGTTCAAGCATGGCGGGAACGACGACCGCAAGGGAGACAGCAGAGAGAATGCATGAAGTCAAAAAGGCGATAGGCCAGGAGAATCCCAAAACAAAATGAAGTAAGACGGAAATTCCTATCATTTCAAAGGTGGCCGGTACCCACGACATAAAAAAGGCTGTCCAGCCATGGCGATTGAGGGCTTCTCTTTGAATTCCCAGTCCTCCACGGAGGAGAATTACCACCAACGCTAACGACTTGAGAAAGGGTTCTGTTTTTTTGAGGATATCTAATCCTTCGCCGGAAAGAGTGTTTCCTCCGATTCCGGAACGGATGAGCATGCCCAATACAATACCCCAGGCAAGCATCCCGATAGGGGCGGGGAGTTTAAGCGCCCGAAAAAGCCTTCCACCCAACCATCCACCGACCATGATGAGGATCACCAGAATATTGAGCATGGATTACCTCCTCTCTTGAGAAAAACACCCGGCCAGGACCCGTTTCTTCCGGATCCTGGCAGTGGTGACTTATCGTTCTTGAGATGTGGGGTTTTTTAGATTTCCTTCAGGATGAGAAAATCAAGTCCAGAAATCTTCATGCCTTTTTTGAAGGCAAAGGTTCTTCCAGTGGCAAGGTTTTTCACCCTTTTGTTCTCAAGGGCGGGAAGTGGAAGCTCCTCCTTGTCTGTAGAGAAGTTCACCATCACCCATGAGATATCATTGCCATCGATACGTTTGTAGATGAGAAGATTGGGATTATCATTGGGCACTATCTCAAGTGTCTCAGAGCGAAATTCTTTGTTTTCTTTTCGAATAGCGATGAGAGTTCTGTAGAGAGACAAGAGAGAATTTCTGTTTTTGAGCTGGGACTCAATATTCACATGGCTTTTCACGGAAGGCATGGAGAACCAAGGTTTACCGGTAGTAAAACCGTAGTTGCGTTTTTTGTCGTTATTCCATGGGAGGGGCATGCGTTTGTATTTATCATCTGGCATATCAGGCTGAGCAAGGCCAATCTCCTCTCCATAGTAGATAAAAGGTGTACCTGTGGCGGTGAGAAGACACACAGCAGCAAGCCGGGCAAGTTTTTCGTCGTTTTGCAGCTGATTCATGGCGCGGTAATGGTCGTGATTGGCAAGAAAAGGAGCGTAAAAATCAGCCGGAGCAGAATATCGCTTGTTATTCATATACACACGAATGATATTGTCTCTATCACTGGAGAGAAAAGCTCCCGCTCTATCGAAGTCAAAACAGAGATCCATAATACCATTGGTGGAATAGTATTTAGAAACACGGCGGTTGTCTGTCCATACCTCCCCGACAAGGACAGCATTGGAATTGATGCTTTTTACATACCGGTTGAAACTTTCAAACCAGGCCAAGGTTTCCTCGGTATCAGCCTGCCCAGCTCCCGGGCCTGTTTCGATGAGATAACGAATAGCATCCAGCCGAAAACCGTCCACGCCCTTTTCCAACCAGAAGCGGGTAAATTTGTAGACTTCTTCTTTCACTTTTGGACTTCGGTGATTGAGATCCGGCATCCCGCTCCAGAAGGCGGCATAATAGTATTCTCCTCTGGTACTATTCCTCACCCATACATCCCATTTGCTTCCTCCTCCCCAGGGACGACCCCAGCCTGATTCAGTGACGTCCTTTCGCCAGATGTAGAAATCGTCATAGAGAGGGTCTCTTTTTGAAGAGTTGATAAACCAGGGGTGGGTGGATGAGGTATGATTGAGCACGAGGTCTATGATCACTCTTACTCCCCTTTGGTGAGCCTCATCAAGAAGCCTCTCAAAATCCTCCATGGTCCCATACTGGGGGTTCACAGAGGTGTAGTCAAGGACATCATAACCATGGTAGGAAGGAGAAGGGTTGATGGGCATGAGCCAGATGGCATTTATGCCAAGGTTGGTGAGATAGTCAAGTTTGTTTATGATACCCTGAAAATCTCCGATACCATCCCCATTGGAATCAGCAAAGCTTCTCACAAAGATCTCATAAAACACCGCATCCTTCCACCAGGGACGGGCAAAGGCCCCGTTTCCCAGCAAAAAGACAATCACAAAAACCAGAAAAAAGGGTAAACGCTTCATAGAAACTCCTTGATATGTCTCTTGAAAATCTATCCTTATATTATAAGGAAGAGAACGAGAGTGTCAAGAAAAAGGACCGACGTTCGGGAAAATAAAAAGAAAAAGGGCCCTGCTCAGAAGGCAGAAGCCCTTTTCCTGTGGTGTGGGAAGGGGGAGGAGAAGATGGAGGTTAGGCAAGGTAGTATTTGAGAGAAGGGTTTTTGTCTCGAAGGGCGGCAAGAAGACGATTTTCTCGCTGTCTTATCCCTTCGGCGGTAATATGAAACTGTTCGGCAAGTTCAGAAAGGGTGGCGCAGTCCTCGTTTTCAAAACCATACCGTAAACGAAGAAGTTTTTGTGAGTCCTCGTCAAATTCGGAGAGGAGATTGTCGAGTTCTTCAGAGAGACACTGGTGGCAAATGGTATTTTCTATGTCCTCGGAATCGGCAATGTCTTCAAGAGAAGAGTAGTTCGGTCCCTCATAGAGATGAGGCTGGTAGTTTTTAAGTTCTTGGGCTGCCTCAAAAAGGGAGAGAGACATGCCTCTTGCAAGTTCAGAAGCCGAGGGAAGACGGCTTTCCCTGACAAAGAAATCCTCAATAAACCGACGTATAGCTCGTTTTTTGTCCTGCTGGCGGGCGGAGATGTTTTCAAGGTGTCCATCCTCCTGAAAATGCCGCAGGATGCTTTGTTTGATCCAGTAGGCGGCATAACTGGAGAATCGGATATTTCTCTCGGGATCAAACTTTTCTGCTGCTCGAATGAGTCCTAAATTGCCATTCTGGATGATATCCATGAGAGGCATTTTTCCCTGATGCATTTCTATGGCGATCTTCACCACGAGGCGAAGATTACTCTCAATGAGAGTTTTTTTCGCTTTGGTATCACCCTTTTGAATACGCCTTGCAAGTTCCATCTCTTCTTCAGGGGAAAGAAGAGGATAGCGACCAATCTCTTTGAGATATTGTTTAAGAATACGATACTCTTTCATATTGTACCTCCGCTCTTCTTTTGCAATAAGCGTGCCAAAATGAAAAATTTTTTATTTATTTGAAATAAAAGAAAATAAGAAAGAGTAATAATCATAAAAAAAGGAATTGTACATTTTTGTATACAAAACAAGAGGTATTGTATACAAAAATGTACATTTTTTTGGTTTGTATACAAAAGTGTACAGTTGTTTTTTCGTTTGAGAGAAGGGGAGAAAAATCGAGACCTTTGCACGAATGTGCAAAGG
>FQKF010007597.1_pt1 | contig 16244 bp, 11 predicted proteins | sample 1504521 | NCBI WGS metagenome assembly FQKF01 (sample SAMEA4475357, study PRJEB15587) | soil metagenome | biome: Soil; feature: Field | place: India | collected 2015-03-11 | depth 0 m
TCAACACCAGATACATCAGGTTGATCATCAACTGCCGCGGCTCCTTTGGTATGGACATGTTGTGTTGTCTTTAAGTGTTGTTAAACAGGAGGTTTGCAGTCAGTTTATGCTGGTAATCAACCTTTGGTTACTGGCGGCCGATGTTGGCCATAGCGGCCAGCATATTGCCGTAAACGGTGTTCAGAGAGCTCAGGTTCTTGTTCAGGGAGGCCAGCTGATCTTTGTACTGACGCACGTCTTCTGCCGAGCGAGCCATGTCAGCCATGGCTTCGTTCATCTTGGTGTAGAAGTTCGACATGGACTTGATCTGCTCCTGCGTACCGGAGAAATCCACCTCCTGCAGGGCCTTCAGAGCAGCCAGGCTCTTGGACATGGACTGCAGTTCGGTCAGCATGCCGCCCAACTGACGTTCTACGACATCACCGTGCAGCGGTGCTACTTCCGGCATGTTTGGGTTTGGCCCGGCCGTCAGCGGCTGAATGCGGGAGTTGTAGTCGTCGAGGCCGGGATACAGCTTGTGCCAGTAGTAATCCGGCTCAGGGCCGATAACACCCAGGAAGAAGAAGATGAGGGCTTCTACCGAAAGGCCGACGATAAGCATCTCAGAGGCGCCTTCCCAGCTTTCCAGCTTAAAGAGGGCACCCATGAGCACGATAGCCGCGCCCAGACCGATGATGAAGTTCTTGAAGTACTTGAATGGTTTGGATTTGACGAAACTTTGGAAACCCATTGTTGAAAAACTTTTTAGCAGTTTAAGAAGAGTTGTTCTTGATGATTTTTGCTCTTAAGCGGAGCGCTCACCGGGTGCATCCTGTAGAGAGCCTTCACCCGGTGAGCGACTCGCAGCGAACACGTTAGTTTCAGGTTTAGAAGTCGTTTATCGAGCGCCCTAGGAAGGTAAGCACACAGCGGAAGCCGATGTAGCACTTGGTGGTGTCCTGATATTCCCACGAGCGCGTGCCGGTCTGGAGGAAGTAGGCGACGTCCTTCCAGGAGCCGCCGCGGATGACTTTACGCTTGGCGGTGATAGGGTCGTCTTCCTTGGCGTCGTAGCGAATATCCGGGTTGAGGTCGTGCATGAACGAGTAGGCGTTCTCGAAGAAAGCCGTCTCGGTCCATTCGGAGACGTTGCCAGCCATGCAGTACAGGCCGTAGTCGTTAGGATAGTAGGCGTCGGCCCTCACAGTGTACAGGCCGCCATCTTCGGGGTAATTGCCGCGACCGGGCTTGAAGTTGGCCAGCAGGCAACCTTTCGCATTGCGTGTATAATAACTGCCCCACGGATAGGTAGCACCTTCGCGCCCACCACGGGCAGCGTATTCCCATTCGTGCTCCGTAGGCAGGCGGAAGTCCTCAGAGTTCACACCGGCATCAGCGCTATAAGTGTTCCACAGCTTAGTGCGCCAGTGGCAGAAGGCTTTGGCCATCTTCCAGTTGACCCCCACAACCGGATAGTCATCGAACGCCGGGTGCCAGAAGTAGTTGCGCGTCATCGGCTCATTGTAGGAGTAGGCATAATCGCGAATCCAGCAAAGGGTATCCGGATAGACCTTTACCTTCTCTTTGCGGATATGGCTGGTGCGGCTGCTGTTGCGGTCGTGTGCAGCGCGCTGCCAATCGTACCACTGGTATTCGTAGACGAATTTGCTGGCATCCAGTTCTTTACGGCCGTCAAAACGCTCGTTGGCCGGGTAGAAAAGTTCGTCCAGTTCGGCGACCATCTCTTCATCTTCCCAGTCAATTTCCTGCTCCCAGTCAATGAGCGGCTTATCGAAGTCGCCTGCGTCATCCTCCCGATAGTGCCCTAACTTGTCGTGCGCCAGCGAGTCTCTCACCCAGTATATGAACTGGCGATACTCGTTGTTAGTGATTTCCGTTTCGTCCATGAAGAAGCCCTGGATAGAAATGGACTTCGGACGGGCCACCAACTGACGGCTGAGATCTTCGTCGCCCACGCCAATATGTAACGTGCCAGAGGAAACGTAAACCATACCATAAGGGCTGATCCCTTTCCATTTAGGGCGGTTCTGAACTCCGATGAGCTCACCCGTTTCTTTTCGGCCGCAGGAAGCGGCTACAACCGTGAGTAGAAGCAGTAGCAGTAACGATTTTTGTAGTTTTTCCATGTTTGACACCCGTGTTTGCCTTATTTTTATTATTTGCCTGGAAAAAACGGTCGTAAAGGTAGAGGATTAAATTCGATGCAAAAAAACTTTTCAAAATAAAATTGGTTTCTACCTGAATGACCTGCCTGCAAAGCCGCTCCTTAACGCGCTTTTAACGCCGGCTAATATACGTTTTTGCTTTTTTAGCACGCAACTAGCGCTAATCGAGGCGCTAAATTCCCCAGAAACGTGGATTGTAGATAATCGGCGGCAGTCGCCCTGCCCCAAGTGGTTTTCCAAGATCGTATCGAAGCAGAAGTTCATGCGACCCTCTTTGGACATTAGCCAGTGATGAAAGCGGAATATCGTAAGCGTAGGCAAAGGAAATTTTTTCTGTAATTCTAAATCCACCGAATAATGCCAGCGCATCGCGTGCGGAAGAGGCTAATCCCCTAAAAGAACTTCCTGCAAATGTATTTTCTCGCCAGCGAAACGCGCCGGAAATTTCTACTTGCGTCGCTGCCGGGTCAAATTTGAACAAGAAAGACGGTGTAAAAACCAGCTGGTCGGAGAGCGGCACCCGATAGGCGCCCATACCGACGTACTGAGGAACCAATCGAACGCGAAAGCCTCCTCGGTCGGTAATGCTCAGCGCAGGCACGTATGCGGGCAGCATTGCCATGCCCAGTTCCAGTTGCCGTTGCCGAAAGAGCACGCCCAGTTCTGTCAGTGGAGCGCTACCGACCACTTTCCCCTCTGGAAACACGGGGTCGTTATGCGTAAAGCTGCCACCTGGCTCGTAGATACCGTCCGGAGTGCGCAGCTTGTCCCCATCTAAGGCATATTGGACGTATCCGGCGCCTATTGCTAAAGAGAGCAAGCCAGTGCGGCCCACATCCACGTGGTATGCGTAATGAAGAGTCGCGCGCGTGGTGCGGTGAGCACCGATTTTGTCGTTCTCCAGCCGGAGGCCGGCTCCGCCCCGTAGTGAGGCCACGGGCAGATGGGCGTCCAGGTATTGACTCTCCGGTGCCCCAGCCAGTCCCGACCACTGCTGGCGATAGGCTCCGTGTGCCAGCAAGGTGCCTGCCACGCCCGCGTATGCCGGATTATAGGCGTATGGATTGAGCATATATAGGCTGTACTGAGGCAGTTGCTGTCCCCACAGCGCCGGGAATATCGTCAGCAGTAGAAGGCCGAGGTAAATGTGCCTTTTCATGTCTTACAAAAGGGTTAGCGCTTCTGCCACCGTCCGAACGGGACGCTGGCAGGCGTAGTTCTGGCATATATAATATAATAAGGTGTGCCCATCCGCTGCTTTGCCGCGCAGGAGTGGGTAGGCATCGCTCGGATGTTCGGCAGCAGCTATGACGGCGTTCCAGCAAAAATGGCGCTGAAGGTCTCGCGCCTCCTGCACGGCACCTGGCCCTACAATGGCCACCTCAGGACGTGGACGCACCTGGAAGAGGTAAGCCAGTACCCAGCGCTCGAACGACAGGGGGTAGCGCTCCAAGGTGGGTCGCATTTTCTCGACCATTTGCGCGGCATGCTCGCGCCATTCACCGCGATCTAATAAAATGCTCAAGCGCTGAAGGTTGTGTGCCATGGTGCTGTTGCCCGAGGGGGTGGCATTGTCGTAGAGGTCTTTTTTTCGTAGGATAACGTCCGTCTGGTCGGCAGCGGTGTAAAAGAACATGTTTGTTTGCTCATCGTAAAAATAGGTGTATACCTGTTCGGTCAGGCGCTGTGCGTGGTCTAAATAGCGTTGCTCGAAGGTAACATGCCACACGTCGAGCAGGGCGGCAATCAGGAAAGCGTAATCTTCCAGGACGGCAGCGTGTTGGGCGTTGCCATCTTTCCAGCTGTGCAGGGGCCGCCCGTTGGCGTGGGTCAGGTGCTGGAGCAGGAAATCCACATTGCGCACGGCGGCTTCGCGGTATTCGTCGTTCCCCAAAGCCGTAGAGGCCTGAGCATATGCGGAAGCCATGAGCGCATTCCAACTGAGCAGTACCTTGTCGTCAAGGCCCGGGCGAGTGCGCTGTGAGCGGCGCTCGAACAGTCGTTGGCGCCATTGGTACACTTGCTGTCGCAACACTTCGGCGTCGAGGCCGTGCTGCTGTGCGTAGTCCTCTATCTCGACGGCTCGCCACAGGATGTTGGTCCCTTCCCAGTTGCCCTGCACTGACACACCATGCAGGGTGCAGAAAGTCTCTGCATCGCTGCCGAGGACTTCCTCAACTTCGGATTTGTCCCAGACATAAAATTTGCCTTCGCGGCCCTCTGAGTCAGCGTCTAAGGCGGAGTAGAAGGCCCCACCGGGATGCGTCATTTCGCGGCATACGAATTCCAGGGTTTCCACGATGGTCTCTTCGTAACGCTTTCGGCGCTGTTGTGCAGGTGCATCGTCTTTTTCCCGAAGCAAACGGCAGGCATCGACCAAGACACTGACGAGCAGGGCGTTGTCGTAAAGCATTTTTTCAAAATGCGGCACTAACCAGGCTCTGTCGGTAGCGTAGCGGGCAAAGCCGCCGCCCAACTGGTCGTAAATGCCGCCTGCAATCATTTTATCCAAAGAAAAAAGTGCGTGCTCCAGTGCTTCAGCATTGTCGGCCAGGCGATGATAGTACAGCAAAAAGTGCAGTGCCATGGAAGACGGAAATTTGGGCGCTCCGCCAAAACCGCCTTCGACGCGGTCGAAGTGGTCGCGCATGGCGTAGTAGATGTTTTCCAGGGCCGATTGCGCGGGCAACGGTTGGCTGGTCAGTTGTGACGGCAGCGGTTCCAGGAACACGTTGTCGTTGCGCTTCAGATACGTCGTCAGGCGCTCGGCCTGCTCATAGACGGTCTCGCGTTTGGTTTCCCAGGCGTTGGCCATGTGCTGTAGCAGCTGCAGCCACGAAGGGCGGTTGTACGCCGGGCGCGGCGGGAAGTAGGTGCCGGCATAAAAGGGTTTGCCCTCGGGTGTCAAGAAGCAGTTCAGCGGCCATCCGCCGCCGCCAGTCATAATCTGGCAGGCTTCCATGTAAATGGCATCCACATCGGGGCGCTCTTCGCGGTCCACTTTGATGTTGACAAAATGCTCATTCATGAAGGCCGCCACGTCGGGGTTCTCGAACGACTCGCGTTCCATGACGTGGCACCAGTGGCAGGTCGAGTAGCCAATGCTGACTAATATGGGCTTGTTTTCGCGGCGCGCCCGCTCGAAGGCTTCGGGTTTCCAGGCGTACCAATCTACCGGATTGTGGGCGTGTTGTTGCAGGTAAGGAGAAGACTCGTATTGGAGACGGTTCATACTTTTCGGCGTGGTTTGAAAACGCAAGGTATAGACAAATAGCGCTATCGCAAGGTTTTGCCTCGCACAAACATCTTCGACGTACGGCCTGGGGCGGTTCGGGCGTTATCTGGCGGCCGCAATCAGCTGGTAGCGTTTACTTTTGCCCGAATTCGCTTTCTATGACAAAACAAACGCTTCTGACCGCAGCCTTGCTTTTAGTAGTAAATGCGTCCCTTCCGGCTCAGGAAAGAGTCTTCACACACGAAGACACCCTGCGCGGGAGCATTACGCCCGAACGGGCTTGGTGGGATGTTACCTACTACCGCCTGAACATCCAGATAGACTTAGACTCGCAACGCATTCGCGGTAGCAATGAGGTACATTATCGCGTGCTGAAGCCCGGGCAGATCATGCAAATAGACCTGCAGCCTCCGCTCGTGCTGGAGCGAGCTGAACAAGACGGCGAGGTGCTGACCCTCGAGCGCGTTACCAAAAGCGTTTATCACCTCCAACTGAAAAAAGGGCAAATACCCGGCGCTATAGAGGCCGTAAAACTTCACTACCGCGGCCGCCCGCGCCGCGCACGCAATGCTCCTTGGGACGGCGGCTTCAGCTGGGCGCAAGACGGCCAGGGACGCTCCTTTGTGGCCACCTCTTGCCAGGGATTAGGCGCAAGCGCCTGGTGGCCGTGCAAAGACCACCCCTCTGACGAACCCGACTCTCAAACCATCGCCCTCACCATAGCTCTGCCTTACGATGCCATCTCCAACGGACGCCTCCGGAAAATAATTGTAAACGCCGACAGCACGCGCACCTTCGAATGGCACGTCCAGAACCCCATCAATAACTATGGCGTAACGCTCAATATCGCCGTCTATGAGCACTTCGCCGACACCTTCCAGGGCGAAAAGGGCCTGCTTACGCTGGATTACTACGTCCTGCCTGAAAACTTAGACAAGGCAAAAACGCAGTTTCTGCAGGTCAAAAAGATGCTCCGCGCCTTTGAGTACTGGTTTGGCCCCTACCCCTTCTACGAAGATGGCTACAAACTGGTCGAGGCGCCCTTCTTAGGCATGGAACATCAGAGTGCTATCGCTTACGGCAACGCTTATCGAAACGGCTATTTGGGCCGCGACCTCTCTAACTCCGGGCACGGCAAGGGCTGGGACTACATCATCATCCACGAGTCGGGCCACGAGTGGTTTGCCAACAACATCACCTACCATGACATCGCTGATATGTGGGTGCACGAAGGCTTCACTTCGTACAGCGAGGGACTGTTCGTCGAGTATTTCTACGGAAAACAGGCCGGCTCCGAATATCTGCGCGGCCTGCGCCGCTCTATCATGAACGCCAGCCCGGTCATCGGCCCATACGGCGTCAATACCCGCGGTTCGCAGGATATGTACCCCAAGGGCGCCAACCTGCTGCATACCATCCGGCAAATCGTGGACAACGACTCGCTGTGGCGCGCCGTACTGCGTGGGCTTAACCGCGACTTCTACCACCAAACCGTCAGCAGCGCGCAGGTAGAGGCCTACATCATGCAGCACACTGGCAAAAACCTGACAAAGGTCTTCGACCAATATCTGCGACACACCAGCATACCTGTACTGGAATATCGCCTCGAAAAGAACCAGATCGCTTACCGCTGGAGCAACTGCATTGCAGACTTCGACATGCCGATAAAAGTAAGCCTGAAACCCGGGGAATGGACCTTTTTGTACCCGACCACCGAATGGCAAACAAGGCCGGTAAAGCCGATAAAGCCCACGGATTTTCAGGCTGATGATAACTTTTATATCTATGCTGAAAAGGTGAAATAATCTGGTGGCTCTTACCTGCTTGCAAAGCGCACAGCGACATTCGTTGGGCGAAAGTCCGGGTATACCCTACCTTCGCCCCCGAAATAAACGCTACAATGGGTTATGAGGGCCAATATCTTACTTGGTGCACTTGCTTTAGTCTTAGGGTGGATGACGTGTAAAAATCTTCAGAAAACAACGGCGCCTGCATCGGCCCCAGCAAGCGGCGAAGGTGTGGAAGCGCTGGTCCAAAAACAGGCGCCAACCGAAGAGCTGTCCGAAGGCTTGCTGCGGGTACCTGTAGATGATTTGCCGCCTGCGTCGGCTAGCCATCGGGCTTATCTGACGTCAGCGTATTGGCATCTAAGCATGGCTGTCAGCCCCCGCGACCAGAACGTTCAGCCGCACTATGAGAAGAAGTGGCTGGCATTTCGCGAAGACCAGACCTTCGACGTTCTCATCGAGGGTAAAGTCGTGGACACTGGACGCTGGAACTGGGACGTGGACAAAAACGTCATTTACCTGTCGTGCAAAGACCCTTACATCAACAATACCTGGGCTGTCAAGGACCTAATGTTCCTGATGATCTGGATAGGCAATACCGACCTGAACAAGACGGGTATCCAGATAAAGGTGCAAGGGCACAAGCAATGGCCCTGGGGCGGACAGGAGAAAAACTGACTTTATAGCCTCTGTGTCAGGATAACGTTGCGAACAAACTGGCGCCTTCTAATACCTTTGCAGGCTTTTCTGAGGGAGACCTCTATGAATATGTGCCCTCCGCCGAATATGTATAACCCACAACGAAACGAGCATGTCCTCTAATGGCAGTGACCATCATGGTTACCATCGGCTAACGTGGGCCGGGCTTATCATTACTTTAGGCATCATCTACGGAGATATTGGCACGTCGCCGCTGTATGTGATGCGCGCTATTGTTGGCGAGGGCGCTGTGGAGCGGGAGACCATTCTGGGCGCCGTATCGCTGGTGTTCTGGACGCTGACCATCCAGACGACACTGAAGTACGTTTTGCTGGTGCTGCAGGCCGACAACAACGGCGAGGGCGGCATTTTTTCCATGTACACTTTAGTGCGGCGGCGGCGCAAGTGGCTGCTCTACCCAGCCATGATCGGTGGCGCGGCGGTGCTCTCGGAGGGCATGATCACACCTCCGATTTCGGTGTCGTCGGCCATTGAGGGCTTAGAGTCCGTACAGCAGTTACAAGGAGCACACATTCCGACCGTTCAAATCACGGTAGGCATCCTGACGGCCCTGTTTTTATTTCAGCAGTTCGGTACCGCAACGGTAGGCCGCTTCTTTGGGCCGGTCATGCTGGTCTGGTTTTCCATGTTGGGTATTTTAGGCAGCATTCAGGTGGTTGGGCATCCGTCTGTTTTAGAAGCCATCAGCCCGCTCAGCGCCATTCAGTTACTGTTGCACCACCCCAATGCACTGGTGCTCATGGGTGCCGTTTTCCTGTGCACGACGGGGGCAGAGGCACTTTACGCCGATCTGGGTCACTGCGGCAAACAAAACATCCGCGTCAGTTGGATTTTTGTGAAAACCTGCCTGTTGCTCAACTATTTTGGACAGGCGGCCTGGTGCTTAGAGTATGAAGGAATGTCTCTACCAGCAGCAACGCCTAACCCATTTTACGGCATCATGCCGGCGTGGTTTCTGCCGCTGGGGATAGCCATTGCCACGCTGGCGGCCATTATTGCCAGCCAAGCCATGATTTCGGGCTCTTTTACCTTAGTTAGCGAAGCTATTCGCTTGGGGCTGCTGCCCAAACTGACGGTTATCTTTCCTTCCAATATGAAGGGCCAGCTATATCTGCCGGCTGTGAACACCCTCTTGTGGATTGGGTGCATCTTCATTACCCTGTTCTTCAAAGAAAGCGCCCGCATGGAGGCTGCTTACGGCCTTTCGGTAACCATTACCATGCTGATGTCCACGCTGCTGATGTCCAACTTCCTCATTATGCGGAGGGTCAAGCCCATCTTCATCTGGGCTTTCCTGCTGTGGTATCTCAGCTTTGAGGGCGCCTTTTTCACGGCCAACTTGCTCAAGTTTGTGGACGGCGGTTTCATCACCATCGTCATCGCCTCTTTACTTTTCCTGCTGATGTACGTGTGGGTGAGTGCACGCAAGATTAAGAAGCGCTTCTTACAGAATGTGGACATCCGAGACTATATTGACCAGATTATCATGCTGAGCAACGACGAAGGGGTGCCCAAATACGCTACCAACCTCGTTTTCCTCAGCAGCGCTAAGTCATCTCACAAAGTCGAGGAAAAAATCCTCTACTCTATCCTCCAGACGCAGCCCAAGCGGGCCGATGTGTACTGGTTCGTTCACATCCAGGTAACCGACGAACCCTACACCATGGAATACAAAGTCAAGGTTTTAGCGCCTGATGACGCCTATAAGGTTACGTTCCGACTGGGCTTCCGAGTGGAGCAACGCATGAATCTTTTCTTGAGGAAGGTGGTCGAGGACCTCATCGAAAGCGGCGAGCTGACGGTGCAGGCGCGTTACCATTTCAGCCCAACCGACCTGCCTACGGGCGATTTCAAGTTCGTCATCATTCAGGAGTTTCTCTCCCACGAAAACGACCTGCCGGTACTGGAGCAAATCATTATGAGCATTTATCTGGGGGTTAAAAGCGTAACGGCATCACCTCAGAACTGGTTTGGCTTAGACAGTGACTCGGTCGTCATTGAGAAGGCGCCCTTGGTACTTCGTCCGGTAAAGGGCCTCAATTTGCAGCGCATTGGTTGAGGGCCTGCCCTGTCATGAAAGTCCTGGTTATTCGCTTCAGTTCCATTGGCGACATTGTGCTCACCTCGCCTGTGCTGCGCTGCCTTAAGCACCAATCAGGTGCTGAGGTGCATTTCCTGACGAAGGAGCGCTTTGCCGCTATCGTGCGGCACAATCCGAACGTGGAAAAAGTGTTCGCCATAAAGGAGTCGCTCGGTGAGGTCACTGGCCTGCTGCGCCGGGAGCGCTATGACTGGGTGTTAGACTTGCATCACAACCTGCGCAGTCAGTGGGTCAAATGGGTGTTGTGTCGCCCGGCACGTTCATTTTATAAGGCCAATCTGGAGAAATGGCTGTTGGTCAATCTCAAGGTGGACGTCATGCCCGACCGCCACATCGTACACCGATATATGGAAGCGGCACATGGGCTGGGCCTACACTACGATGGGCAGGGGTTAGACTATTTTATCCCGCCCGACGAGGAGGTGGACGTACACCAGTGGGAAGGGCCCGCTCCGCCTTACGTGGCCTTTGCCATTGGAGCCAACCACGCCACCAAGCGCCTGCCGCAGGAGAAAATGGCCGACATCTGCCGACATTTACGCCTGCCAGTGGTATTGTTGGGCGGTGCTGAAGATGCCTCGCGCGGTGCCTGGGTGGCGCGCGAAGGCGGAGCGCGCGTCTTCAATGCCTGCGGTCGGCTGACGTTGCACCAGAGCGCCTCCGTCGTTCGGCAAGCAGCGGTTGTCCTGACACACGACACGGGCCTGATGCACATAGCTGCTGCTTTTCGCAAGCCCATTGTGTCGCTTTGGGGCAACACCGTGCCGCGCTTCGGCATGTACCCTTTTTACCCGGACGGCCTCGAGCGGAATACCTCGTTTGAGGTGTGGGGCCTCTCCTGCCGACCTTGCTCAAAAATTGGCCATGACCATTGCCCGAAGAAGCACTTCCGCTGCATGTGCGACCTGGATGCCCTGGCTATAGCCGTCGCCGTAAACGACCAATACGGAGCGCCGAACGCCTGAAAAAGATACCTCTACGATAGGATTGGACAAAAGTTTTTGCTCTCTGCAAACCAGTGCTTCTTCGCATAGCCTACATTTGCAGCGTACTTGAGTAATTCCATACCGATTTATTACCCTAAGTCAACGACTATGCGACCACAACTACTCTTCGTGCTGTTTGTACTGCTTTTGGTCGAGCGCCCAGCCTCTGCTCAGGACATTCACTTCACGCAATACAACATGTCGCCCATGACACTCAACCCCGCCAATGTGGGCCGCTTCGAGGGAACAGCGCGCATCGGCGGAATCTATCGCAGTCAGTGGTCGAGTGTTATCAACAACCCTTACAGCACCCCTTCGGCCTGGGTGGATGCGCCCATTATCCGAGGCCTTCGCTCCAAGGACTGGGTGGGCGTGGGCCTCATGCTTTACCAAGACCGCGCTGGCTCGGCTGGCCTCACCCACGGCGCGTTCAAGTTTGGCGCGACCTATCATTTTGCTTTCGGTAAAAAAGGCAACACCGTCCTCTCTGTCGGCGGTCATTACGGAGGCGAACAGCGCCGCATCGACATTAATCGGCTGCAATTTGCCGACGGCTTCAACAATCAGGGCGAATACGTGCCTGCCCTCAGCATGGACAACGGTCGCGTGCTGGGCAGTGCCAATTACAATGACATTGACTTGGGCGCAGTCTTTTTCTCCAAACTCAACAAAACGATGGACTTCCACGTGGGCTTCTCCATTTACCACCTCACGCGCCCCAATTACAGCCTCATCGGCGGCGGTGCCGGCCCTGGCCCAGGTCCTGGCCCGGCACCTCAACAGGGTTTCGCACGCCTGCCCCGACGCTATGTAACGCATGGCCAGTTCAATATGGCGCTTAGCGAGCGCGTCTCGTTCAGCCCAACGTTCCTGTACCAGACCATGGAGGGCAACGACGAAATCGTCGTACAGGGCATGGCCGGTTACTTGTTCAACGAAGAGAAAGACATTACCCTCCGCGCCGGCATGGGCTATCGCCTCAGCGACGCCGTCAATGTACTGGTGGGCGCAAAAATCAAAGACCTGACCATTGGCGCAGCCTACGACATCAACATCTCCGACCTGACCATCGTCAGCAATTACCGCGGCGGCTTCGAAATTGCTGCCAATTACATCATCAAAATCTACAAGCCCACTGTGGTAAAACCCAAAGTGCTTTGCCCGCGCTTCTAAAGCAGACGAAGAGGATGTTCGTTTCCCATTTGCCTAAACCGTTGTCCATCATGCTCAAACACCATATTGCGCTGCTCTGCCTTCTCTTCTGGGCCGCCGTTATTGTTGCCCAGCCGCTAAACCGCTCCACGCCCGATGCTATGGTAAAAGCGGCCAAACAAGCCGAACAAGAAGGGAATCCATATGCTGCTTTAGAATTTTATGAAAAAACCTTTCAGGAGACCAAAGACCCCTTGCTCAACCACGCCGTTGCACGCCTCAACTTTGAGCTGCGCGACTATCAGCGCGCCGAGCGCCTGCTGAGCAAAATCGTACTGCGCGACCGCCGCAACATGTACCCCGACCTGAAGTTCCTCTACGCCATGGCCCTCAAGCACAACGGCAAGTACGCCGATGCCGAGGAAATCTTTAATCAGGTTATCGCCGACGGCTTAGACTCAGCCTTGGTGGCGCGCAGCAAACTCGAAATCGCTGGCTGCAAACTGGGCCGTAAGGCTAAGCAGCCCGAAACACTCAAAGTAATCAACATCGGCAAAAAAGCCAACAGCCCCCAAACCGAAGCCTCGCCCTGGTACAGTAATGGCGAATTGTACTTCTCCTCGCTGGCCGGCAAAGACGTCATCGTTGTGGATGGCAAAGAGGGCGATTGGTACGCCAAAATCTACACCGTCAAACCACCCACCCAGCCCGGCACCGAGTACCCGGCACCGAATGCGCTGGGCACCAACATCAACCGCGAAGGTTGGCACCAGGGCAACGTCAGCATCAGCCCCGACGGCAAAACCATGTACTTCACCCGCCAGGAAATTGAGGGCAATTACGTCGGCACCAGCAAAATCTACTACGCCCTCAAAGGCGACGACGGCTGGGGCGCTGCCAACGAGGTGGCTGGTGTCAATGGCGACTACATCGCCAAACACCCGTGCGAAGGCGAACTCTATGGCGAAAAAGTCCTCTTCTTCGTGGCCGACATCCCCGGCGGGCAGGGCGGCTTCGACATCTACTACGCACCTAAAAAGCGCGACGGCGTTTTCGGCCTACCCGTCAACCTCGGCCCCGTCATCAATACGCCGGGCGAAGAAGCCTCGCCCTTCTACCAGGACGGCAAACTCTACTTCAGCAGCAATGGACACCCCAGCCTTGGCGGCTTAGATGTCTTCGTCAGCGAATGGGATGGCTCCAAGTGGAGCGCTCCCGAACTGCTGCCTGCCGGCATCAACACCAGCTTAGACGACCTCTACTACACCCGCGTAGTCGACGGCTATTCGGGCTATTTAGTCAGCAATCGGCCCGGCATTAACAACCTCAAGAGCAAAACCTGCTGCGACGACATCTACTTTTGGGAAGTGGAGCGCATCAAGGTCGAACTGCTGGCCACGACCTTCCGTATCCGCAAAAAAGACGAAAAGGCCAACCCTCCGCTTGAAGGGTGCACCGTCCAAGTCATTGACGTAACCGACAAAAATCCGCTCAAGGTGGATGCCAGGACCAACCCTGCCGGCAACGACTTCCCCTTCACCCTCCTACCCGACCGCTCCTACGTCGTCATCGCCGAACGCGAGGGCTACCAGCCCGACACCGTGCGCTTCAACACCGTCGGCATTAAGAAAACCACCAAAGTCGAAAAGAAACTCACCCTCCGCACCAAACAGCCGCCCAAGTCGCGCATCGTCAAACGCGACGAACCCATCCGACTCAACAGCATCTATTACGACTTCGACAAAGCCGACATCTTGCCCGACGCCGAAAAAGACCTGCAGTTCTTGGTCAACCTGATGAACCAGTACCCGGATATGAAAATCGAACTCTCCTCGCACACCGACGCCCAGGGCAGTGACGACTACAACGAACGCCTCTCGCAGCGCCGCGCCGACAGCGCCAAAAACTGGATGGTCGCCCGAGGCATCGCTCCCGAACGCATCGTTGCCGTGGGCTATGGAGAAAAATTCATCCTCAACCACTGCAAAAACGGTGTCAAGTGCACCGACGACGAACACCGCTACAACCGACGCACGGAGTTCAAAATCATCGCCGGCCCTACGAGCATCACTATTGAGGAAGAGGTGAAAGAGGAGGGGCAGTAAGAAGGGCTCCCAGATATTCAGCATCGGAGCGCTGAGCTCTCTTCAGCGCTCCGATTTGTATTTCTTATTTAACCGTAAGATGTCTGTCCTACTGCCCCTTTCTACCTTTGTCGCCGCTATGGATTTCATCAACGAACTTCGCTGGCGCGGCTTGATACACGACATCACCCCCGGTACTGAGGAGCATCTGCGCTCCGGCCGTGTACGCGGCTATATCGGCTTCGACCCTACCGCGCCTTCGCTGACGATTGGCAACTACGTGCAAATCATGCTCCTGCTGCGCCTCCAGCTGGCTGGCCATCAGCCCGTTGTGCTTATGGGCGGCGCCACGGGCCGCATCGGCGACCCGAGCGGTCGCGACACCGAACGCGAACTGAAGACGCTGGAGGAATTAGAGCATAACCTGGCCCACCAAAAAGCCCAAATGCGGCGACTGCTCAACTTCGATGAGGCCACTCCCAATCACGCCCTCCTGTTGAACAACTACGACTTCTATGCCCAAATGAACGTGCTGGACTTCCTGCGCGACGTAGGCAAGCACCTGACCGTCAACTACATGATGGCCAAAGAAAGCGTCCAGCGGCGCATCGAGTCCGGTATCTCATTCACCGAATTCAGCTACCAGCTCCTCCAGGGCTACGACTTCGTGCTCCTGCACCGCCACTACGGCATCACCCTGCAAATGGGCGGCAGCGACCAGTACGGCAACATCACCAGCGGCATCGAACTGGCCCGCAAGATAGACAGCCAGCGCCTCTACGCCATCGTAACCCCGCTGCTGACCAAGGCCGATGGCACCAAATTCGGCAAAAGCGCCGGCGGCAACATCTGGCTCGACCCCGAAATGACCAGCCCATATCGCTTTTACCAGTTCTGGATTAATGCCGACGACCGCGACGTGCCCAAGCTGATGCGCTACTTCTCGCTCAAAGGCCGAGAAGAAACCGAAGCCCTAGACGCCGACCCTATCGCCGCCAAACGCGCGCTGGCCGAAGAGCTGACCATCCGCCTGCACGGCGCCGAAGAATTCGCCTCCGTACAAGCCGTGTCGGCCCTGCTCTTCGACCCTAAAGCCGGGCCGGAAATGCTGCGCAGCCTGTCCAAACGAACGCTGGCACAGGTAGCCGAAGAAATTCCAGCTCCCGAAATCCACTTAGAGACCGTACAGGGCCATTGCAATATCCTCGACTTCCTCAGTGGACACACCGGCATCGTCGCCAGCCGGGGCGAAGCCAAACGGGCCATCCAGAACAACGCCATTAGCATCAACAAGGTGAAAATCACTTCCACCGACGCAACAGTAACGCCGGAGCATCTGCTGGACGGCCGCTACATTCTGGTGGAAAACGGAAAAAAGAACAAGTACTTAGTGCACATAAAAGACGATGCGTGAGCCGACGAGGCAAGCGCCACCAATGTCGCGGGCAAAAAAGCGAGTTTTCTAATGAAGACTTGGAAGCCGCCTTAAACGCGAAGCCCTCCGGACAAGCACTATCCGCCTGACGAGCAAAAGCATGAACTTTGCCCGCACTCTTTACGCTTCACCACGTATTTCATTTTATGAAGAACATTACAGTGATTGGCGGCGGTACGATGGGCAACGGCATCGCCCATGTATTTGCCCAGTACGGCTACGAAGTCAGCTTAGTGGACATCTCGTCGGAGGTGCTGGACCGGGCACTTAGCACCATCAGCAAAAACTTAGACCGCCAGGTAGCCAAAGGCACCCTTAGCGACAGCGAGAAGGCGGCGACCCTCCAACGCATTCACCCCATGACCGACCTGCGCGAAGGCGCTGCGGGCGCCGACCTAGTAGTGGAGGCCGCTACCGAACGGGTAGATCTGAAACTGAAGCTCTTTGCCGACCTCGACCAGCTTGCTCCTGCCGGTGCCCTTCTGGCCACAAACACTAGCAGCATCAGCATCACCAAAATCGCCGCCGCCACAAAGCGCCCTGAGCAGGTCATCGGCATGCACTTCATGAACCCCGTGC